>SAMEA3387511__coassemble_1275_pt1 | contig 92500 bp, 91 predicted proteins | sample SAMEA3387511__metabat2_low_PE_011 | metagenome-assembled genome bin SAMEA3387511 (sample SAMEA3387511) | Felis catus | biome: Faeces | place: United Kingdom | collected 2012
TTTTTTTACACTCCCCGGCAGAGCCGGGGGGTGTCTTTGCGCTAAAGCTAACAACCGCAACAGCCCCTTTCGGGTATTGACCCGAAGGGGGCTGCTTTTTTCATCTTCAAAAGTTGGAACCGTCCGTATGGGTGTTCTGGCTGTCCAGTCCCATCGAAACGCCCAGGGCTTCGTCCACCCGGCGCATATCGTCGGGCGGGATGCGGCCCGCTCGTTCCCGCAGGCGGCGTTTGTCCAGCGTGCGGATCTGCTCGGTCAGCACGATGCTGTCCTTGCTCAGGCCGCAGCGGTCCGCCCGCACATTGATATGGGTGGGCAGGCGGTTTTTGTCCTGGCGGCTGGTGATGGCCGCCGCGATAACGGTAGGGCTGTGCCGGTTCCCGATCTCATTCTGGATGATAAGTACCGGCCGGACGCCGCCCTGCTCCGATCCCACCACCGGGCTCAGGTCGGCATAAAATACTTCGCCTCTGTGTACTTCCATGAGAAAACCTCCTCTCGTCTTATACTCTTAGTATAAGCGGGAGGAGGCTGTTTTAATCACGGGGCTGCAACTGCTCTGCCCAGGCGTCGCCTTTCCGGCAAAGAGCGCGGAACAAGCGGCTGTTTTCCAGCGGGCGCATCACCAGCACCGTGCGCAGCCCGTCGATGGCCGCACCGGCGGCAAAGACCGCGGCCACTACAAACAGCGCATACGGCACCGAACCGTGGTGCGCCTGGGCCTGAAAAACGCCGTTCCACAGGAAATCCCGGAAAGCCGGGACCTGATGCAGAATGTAAACGCCCAGCGTGGTGCCCGCCAGCGCATTGATCCAGCGGCGGCTGCCAAGGTCCAGGCTTTGGAACAGGAAGAACAGCGCCAGCGCCGCCAGCAGGTTGGGCAGCGCGCCCAGCCCGGTGCGGTAGTACGCCACATACTGGAACGCCTTGCCATCGGTAAGGCCCTGCCATTCCAGCCAGGCCCGTGCCGCCGTGTTCAGCAGCGGCAGGCCCAGCCCCAGCGTCAGCGCCACGGCGCGGCGGCGCAGCAGCGTGGAAAGGCGGTTGTCCGGGTAGCGGCGCAGATAAGACGCCAGCAGATATTCATACAGGAACATCCAGACCAGATCGCTGACCGCGCCGTCCTCCGCAAACAGCGTGGGATACAGGACGAGCGGCACCGCCAGGACGGCCAGCAATCCCCTATGGGCGCAGCGGGACAGCCCGTGCAGGATGCGGGCCAGCAGCGGCATACAGACCAGCAGGATCAGATAGTCCGAGATAAACCACAACTGCCGGGTGGACGCCGGAAAAGCCGCCCACCGCAGCGTACCGAAGGAAACATTCAGCCCGCCCAGCGCGCAAAGCAGCGTGACGGGCACGGTGTACAGCCACAGAGAAAGCCACAGCGACAGCGGGCGGCGGGTGCGAAACGGCTGTTCACACAAAAACCAGCAGCCGATCAGCACAAAGACGCTGCACGCGATGCGCGAACCGCAGCCGATCAGGCAAAAGGCAAAGGAGGACGGCAGCGTGCCGTAGTCGGCAATGCCCCCCTGGCCGGTCAGGTGGTCCCCGATGATCAGCAGCATGCACAGGATGCGCAACAATTCCAGATTGCTGGCACGCGGTGTTTTGGCAGGCATCGGTCACTCCCCTTCCGGCTGGCGGCGTTCCAGCATCACGACGGCGCCGGCCAGCCCTTTTTCGTGCGTAAGGCTGACGTGGACCGCCACCCCCTGCTGTTCGGCCCAGGCTTCCGCCCGACCGGACAACTTAAAATACGGCGCACCGCTTTGCGCCCGCAGCAGCGCCAGTTCGTTCAGCGCAAAGCCGCCCAGGCCGGTGCCCACAGCCTTTAAGAAGGCTTCCTTGGCGGCAAAGTTGGCGGCTGCGGTCTCCGCCCTGCGGCGGGCAGGAAGCCCCGCCAGCAGCGCCTGTTCCTCCGCAGCGAACACATGGTCGCAAAACGCCTGCCGTTGCAGGCTCTTTTCCATGCGCTGCGCTTCACACAGATCGATCCCTACGCCCAGGATCATACCTGCACCACATAATCCGGCTTGCGGGGCGCGGCGGGCTTGATGCCGCCCGGCGCCGGGTAGCCCAGAATACAGTTGCCCACGCCGCGGTAACGCGCAGGGTCAAGGCCCCACTTGCGCAGGAAGTCCTTGCCCTCCGGCGTATCGAACACTTCACGGGCGCGGTTGATCCAGCAGGAGCCGAGGCCGATGCTGGAAGCCGCCAGCAGCAGGTTGCCCAACACCAGCGAACCGTCCTCCACCCAGGTGGGGATGGTGCTGTCCGCCAGCACCACCAGGACCGTGGGCGCGCCGTAGAAGGGGTCGCCGTCACGGCCCATGACCGCCGCATTCATCTGGGAAAGGCGGTCGCGGGTGGCCTTATCCTGCACGGCGACGATCACCGGGCTTTGGCGGTTCATGGCCGTGGGCGCCCAGGTGCCGGCATCCAGCACGGCCCGCAGTTCCTCAGGCTTGATCTGTTCCGGCTGGTAGGCGCGGCAGCTGCGCCGCGCGGCGATCGCGGACAAAACTTCGTTTTGAAGCATCTTCGTTCAACCTCCCGAAAAAATCATCTCATCCGGATGCCGCTTATTTGTGCGGCGCCCGGTCACGGCAAAAAAAATCACAGTTCCCGCAGGGCGGCCAGCAGCGCGTCGCGGGTATTGGGGACGCGCCCCTCCATGACGGCCCGCAGCAGCAGGTGCAGTTTGCGGCCGACCTCCGGCCCGGCGCGCACGCCCGCGTCCATCAGGTCGGAACCGTTGACCGCCAGTTGCCGGATCGTATAGCAGCCTTCCTTTGCCAACTGGGTCATGCGGGCTTCAAAGGCCGAAACTTCGGCGCGGCGGCTGACCACTTCCACCGTGGGGGCGTGGGCATCCAGGTCGGCATATTTCAGGGCGCACAGACGGCGCAGGAACACCGGGCCGCAGCGGTTCAGCGCCTTGAGGATGGACGCATCGCCCACAGGCAGCGGGGCGTCGTGGATAGCGACCAGCCCCACCGCGCCTTCCACCAGATAGGCGGGCGCTTTCAGCCGCAGCAGGATGGTCCGCGCCATCTGGGCCCCGCGCTGGTTATGCCCCCGGAAATGGGCGGCGCCGTCCGGCCCGACGGTCTTGCAGGGCGGCTTGGCGATGTCGTGCAGAAACGCCGCCCAGCACAGCACACGGGCCCCGCGGGTATCCTGCCCGCGCAGATCCAGCGCGCCCACCGCGGCGGCCGTATGCCGCCACACATCGTAACAGTGCCAGCGCCCCGGCTGGCCGCAGCCGATGCAGGGGGCGATCTCCGGCACAGCACCGGCCAGCACGGCCCCGTAGCGGTCCATCGTGGCCCCCGCGCCGGGGGCCGCCAGCAGGCCGTCCAGTTCGGCATAGATGCGCTCGGCGCTGACGGTTTGCAGCGTGTCGCAGGCGGCCAGCGCCGCCGCGGCCGTGGCCGGGTCCAGCGTAAATTCCAGCCGCGCCGCAAAGCGCAGCGCCCGCAAAATGCGCAGCGCATCCTCTGCGAAGCGGGCCGCCGGGTCCCCCACGCAGCGGATGATCCCTTCGGCCAAATCACGGCGGCCGCCGTGCAGGTCGATGACCCCTTCGCCGGGGGCGTAGGCCATGGCATTGATGGTAAAGTCCCGCCGGGCCAGGTCCCCGGCCAGGTCCTGCACAAAGCGGACCGTTTCGGGGTGGCGGTGGTCCCGGTAGTCGCCGTCCTGCCGGTAGGTAGTGATCTCGTAGGGTCTGCCGTGCAGGACCACCCCCACCGTGCCGTGCTTGGCCCCGGTCAGAATGAGCTGCCGGTCCGCAAACAGGGCGCGGGTCTGGTCCGGGCGGGCCGACGTACAGATGTCCCAGTCGCCGGGCGTGCGGCCCAGCAGGCTGTCCCGCACACAACCGCCCACCACATAGGCGCTGTGCCCGGCAGCGCGCAGCGTTTGCAGCAGCCACAGGGCGTCGTGCGGCAGCCGGATGACTTCGCGCTTCATCGGCATCCCCCTTTCCATCGGCTTACGGCCGGTCTTATGCTTCGCGGTGCCACTCCTGCGAGAGGTCCACCACGCAGGCAAGGCTGCCTTCCTCGTCCCGCAGGGCCGCCACCTTGGCTTCCGCCTTTTCGGCGTCGGTCATCCAGGTCAGGATGAAGAAATTCTCCGCCGGGACTTCGTAATAGACCCAGGCGCCGTCGGCGCGCAGCAGGTCCGGCAGATGGTCCAGTTCCCCTTCCAGGAGGCCCTGACCTTCCTCGCCATAGATCATCTCCGGCCCCACCTGGAGCGAGTCGATGACTTTGATGCTGCTGTTGATATAGGTATCCCGGTCCACGCGCTTGTCGCTGTGTTCCCAGGCGCTGGCAAAAGCCTTGACCAGCAATTCCCGTACTTCGAGTTTGTCGTCTCCCAACTGATACATTTGCGTTTTCCCTCTTTGCATTGAAATGTAAGAACAGTATAGCACAAAACCGGGCCGTATGGTACGATTTTATGAAAATCTTTGCGGCACGGCAGGCGAAAAGTTGGCACCCCGGAAATTTCCGGCGTTTTTCCCCGCCGGTTCGCAGGGAAACCGCGGAATCAACGCAAAGTTGCGCATGGGTTGGTGGCGGCAACCGCCGCTTTTTTGTACACTGGAACACGAAAGGAGTGGCACGCCCCCCACCGCCGGACTGTTCCCCCGTGCGGGGACCGGACCGCGCAGCCGCCCTGCCTAAAACCACACAAAAGGAGAATCACCCCCATGCAGACCCGCAAAACACAACTGGCGCCGCGCAGCGCCGCCCGCTGGAAAATTCTGGACGCCACGAGCCTGAAACTGATCGCCGTCGTTTTGATGTTTCTGGACCACATTCACCAGATGTTCGCCCACGTGGGCGCGCCCATGTGGCTGACGATGGCCGGGCGGCTCGTGTTCCCCATCTTTCTGTTTGCCGCCGCCGAAAGTTTTTCCCACACGCACAGCAAGCGCAAATACCTGCAGCGGCTGCTGTTTGCAAGCTGGGGCATGACGCTTTTCACCTACGCGCTGCCGGCTTTGCTGCCGAATGAGCATATCGTGCTGATGAACAACGCATTCAGCACGTTCTTCATTGCCGCGCTGTATATGCTGTTCTGGGACTATTTTACCGAAGGGATCCGCAACCGCAAGCCCCTTCAAATCGCCAAAGCGGTCCTGTGCTGCCTGATCCCCGTTGTGAGCGCCGCGCCGCTGTTCCTGGCCGCCGGGCTTTCTTTTAACGAGAACGTGCCTTCGACCGTCATCCGGGCGCTGGCCTTTGTGTCCATGCTGATTCCGAACGTCCTTGTCATCGAGGGCGGCGTTGCCATGGCCGCTTTGGGCGTCGGCTTCTATATCTTCCGCAACCACCGGGCCATCCAGATTGCCCTTCTGCTGGCCCTGTCCGCCGTCGTCTACCTGACGGGCGACGACATCCAGTGGATGATGTGCTTTGCCGCCGTTCCCATCCTGCTGTACAACGGGGAGCGCGGCAAAGGCATGAAGAATTTCTTCTACGTCTTTTATCCCCTGCACATCGGGCTGCTGTACGTTCTTTCCACGTTGCTTTTCTGACCGGCCCGGAAATATGACAAAAACTCCCGCCCGCACGCTGCGGACGGGAGTTTTTATTGTGGGATCACAGGCGGTCCTGCGCTTCCTGTTCTTATTCGGCGCACAGGTATTGCCGGACCACCGCGGCGGCGGCTTCGGCATTGCTCAGAACGGCCGGGTGGCCGCCCGCCCCGAACAGATGCACCGTGCCGTGCGGCACAAGGCGGGCCATCGCCGCGTATTCCTCCGCCATATCCCGGCGGCACATCGTGTCCTGCAGGCTCCCCATAAAAAGCACGGGGACGCGCAGCGTTTCCAGCGGCTTGCAGAACAGGGGCCGATGATGCCGCGCACATTGGACAAGCGCCTGCGTGTCGCGGTCCACCACGGTCTCCCAGTCTGCGCCCTGGCACCATTCATAGAACTGCCTTGCGCCGGGGTCGTTTTTGGCGGACGCTCTTTCCCGCTGCAGGTCATCGGCAAAAGAGGCGTGCAGGGTCCTGCCGTCGAAGCTGTCGGCCACGACCCTGTGCACCAGGTCCGGGCGTTTTAGCGCCGCGTTGACGGCGGCCCAGGCCCCGCCGCTCGTGCCCAGCAGATCGGCCTTTTCGATCTTCAGGTGTTCGATCAAAGCGAGCACCTGCCCGGCCTGTTCGATCCAGAGATCTTCCGGGAAAGTTTCCACCCGGTTGGACCTTCCGTTGCCCAGAAAGTCCATACGGATCACCCGGAAGTCCCGCTGATACAGCGGCAGCAAAAATTCAAACAGAACGGAGGACGCCGTGTTCCCGTGCAGCATCACGAGGGGGCGGCCCGTCCCGCTTTCGCTGTAAAAAATCTGTTTGCCCTGATAAGGAAAATATGGCATTTTGAACCCTCCCGATCGTATTTTGACGGATCAGCAGGGGGCCATAACAAAGGGGCCTCCTGCTACGGCAGGTTCGCAAAAATTCCCATCGCCGGTCCTCCTTTCCTGTGTTGGCTTATTTTTGCAATACGCAGCAACCTTTGCGGTATCGCTTTTCGGGTTTCTTTTGGTTCTGTCCAGTTCCCGCTTGCTTAGATTATAACACGCCCACACAGATTTTTCTATCTTCCACCTTCGCAGGAACGATGATTTTCTATAAACGGGTCACTCTGTCAGTTCAGATCTTTGGTCTCCGCATTATAAATGGACAGGAACGCCAACACCAAGGAGAGTACCACCAGCACCGCGGGCAGAACGGCATTGCCCGCCAGCGAAAAGTCGCCGACATTGGCCTGTGTCAAAAAGATCAGCAGAAAAGAAGTTACGATGGTGGCTTTGGAGGACTTCATAGCCATACCGATAAATAGTGCGATAAAACTCATGGTGACAGTGACACCGGCCTTTAGAAGCAGTTGGACATAGAACCCCATGCTTGCCATGTTGTAATCCAGCGGGAACGCCGAAACCATGAACCGTGAACCAAACAAAATGCAGCCGTAGATCAGCAGTTTGGCCAGCACCAGCACCACAAAGTTGAAGATCCATACGGCCAGCATTTGCGAAGCCAGTATTTTCTGCCGCCTGATCGGATACGAAAACATCAAGTTCATGGTTTTGTTTTTATAGGCGCTCACAATGTATGTGGAGAGCATGACGCTGGTGAACACCAGAAACGCCATGCTCGTGAACAGTTCGATGGAGGCAGAGGCCGCACTGTTGCCCGGCGCTGCGTCAGGAACGCCCGTATCAGGATCGTTGGCGATGCCCAGATAGCAAAGCGCAAAGATGAACAGGCAGATCAGGGCCGACATGATGACTGCATTGCGAATGTACTTGCCCGCATGATTCTTTTTCCATTCCAGCCGAATGAGTTTAAGCATGGTCGTTCGCCTCCCCGGTCAGCTTCAAGAAGTAGTCCTCCAGCGTTTCCGATTTTTTGCCGATGCTCACAACGTCAACGTCGTTCAGCGCCATCGTTTTCGTCAACTGCTGCGGGGACGCCGCGCGGTCATAGACGCGGATTTTGCCGCTGTCAAGGATCTTGAAATTATGCAGGCTCAATTTGTCAGCCAGAACATAGGCAGCCCGCCTTTCGTCGGTGACAGAAAGTTCCACATACTGAAGGCTCCTTTCCTCCCAATCCTGCATACGGATCTCTTTCACCATTTTGCCATGATGGATAATGCCGACCGTGTCTGCCATGCTTTCCACTTCGGACAAAATATGGCTTGCGATCATAACGGTCGTGCCGTACTCCGAACACAGCGTTTTCAGCAAATCGCGGATCTGTTTCATGCCCGCCGGGTCAAGGCCATTCGTGGGTTCGTCAAGAATCAGAAGTTCCGGCCTGCACAGGATGGCCCTTGCGATGCCAAGGCGTTCTTTCATGCCAAGGGAATAGCTCTTGACCGGGCGGTCGGCGGCAGCGGTCAGATCGAGCATTTGCAGCGCGTTTTCAACGCTGCCTACATTGTAATACCCCATATACTCACAATGAAGCTGCAAATTTTCGCGCCCCGTCATGTGCTCATAAAAAGTGGGGAACTCGATGATACTGCCCATCCTTTTTAAGACTGCATAAGATTTCGGCGTCAGCACCTCCCCGAACACCTCGATCGTTCCACTGGTAGGCTTCCAAAGGTTCGTGATCATCTTCATCACGGTGGTTTTCCCGGCGCCGTTGGGGCCGAGAAACCCATAGATCTCCCCTTGGGGGACATGGATCTCCACATCCGTGACGAGCGTTTTGTCCCCCATCTTTTTGGAAAGCCCCTTTGTCTGTAAAATAAACGGCATTGCTTTGCCCTCCTTTCTGCCTGCGATTATAGAGGGTCCGATTTTCAAAACTCTTGAATAAATCTTACGAATTTCTTTCTTGAGCAAACGGCCTGTGTTAACAGGCCATTTTCTTCAATGTAACGGTGAAAGTCGTTTTCCGGTGGGGCTGGCTTTCTAAAGTAATGTCGCCGCCCATCTGCAAGGCAAGGTTTTTGGCGATCGTCAGGCCCAGGCCATTCCCCTGCATGGCGCTGTTTCGGGAATCTTCCATCGTAAACAGCCGGTCAAAAACAGAATCAGCAAATTCTTTTTCGATCCCGCGGCCCTTGTCCACAATGTCGATATACAGATGCGCCGGGTCCTCCCGCAAAAACACGCCCAGATATTTTCCCTCGCCGCCATAGCGGATCGCATTGGAGATCAAATTGAACAGTATCCTTTGGAGCGCTTCTTGATTGGCGTTTGCATACAGCGCCTGGTCGGGGATGCCGACCTCCACTTCAAAGTCTTTTTGGGAAAGCAGCTCATAAAAATCCAGGACGTTTTCCCGGCAGGCTTCGCTCACGTTCAACCGCTCCAACGGCATATCGGTATCGCCGGCCTCCAATTTGGCAAGGGTGAAAAACTGCGTGATCAGTTCCATCACCCGGCGGGCGGTGCTTTCTATTTTTTGCAGCATTTCCCCGCTTGGCGTTCCGTTCAGGCGCATGATCTCCAAATAGCCAAGGATCACCGTCATGGGGGTCTTTATATCGTGTGAAATGTTGGACAGCATTTTTTTGGACGTCATTTCAGCCCGCCGATACTCCACTTTTCCCTTCTGCCGGTCTTCCAGCATTCGATTGATCTGCGTGGCAAGTTCTATCAACGCCTTGTCATCAGTAAAGACGGTCACTTTTTCGTCGCTGCCGGTGTCAAGCATTGCTTTCAGTTGGCCGCTGATCTCATATATCTTTGCCTTCGTTCCTGTACGGAACGCAAACTGCTGATAAGCAATGACACAGACCAAAAACACAATACAAAGGGCCAGCCAAAAGATGATCGTCGCCTCGCTCATTTCTGTTCCCCCAGCTTATAGCCGATCCCCCATACGGTCACCACCGCCTGCGGCTTCCGCGGATCCTCCTCGATTTTCGTCCGCAAACGGCTGATGTGGACATGGACGGCATTTTCATCCCCCATATAGGCGTCGTTCCAAATCAGGGAATAGATCTGCGCCTTTGTATAGACCCGTTGGGGATTTTCCAGCAGCAGCCGCAAAATCTCAAATTCCTTGGCGGTCAAATCGATACGCTCGCCCGCTTTTGTGACGGTGTGATTTTCCAGGTTCATGACCAGGGTCCCCCACACAAGTTTTGTTTGCTGCGGCTGCGCGGCTGCATATTCGGTGTTTCTCCGTATGTTTGCTTTGATGCGCGCCACGACCTCTGTTATGGAAAACGGTTTTGTAATATAATCATCCGCGCCAAGCCCCAAGCCTAACGTCTTGTCGGAATCCGAATCCTTTGCAGAGATGATGATAATAGGCACCGTGCTTTTTTGACGGATATACTTCATCACCTCCATGCCCGTGATCTTCGGGATCATCAGATCCAGCAAGACGATGCTGTAAGGACCTGCATCGAAAGCCTCGCACGCCTTTTGACCGTCGGCAGCGCAGACGACTTCAAAATTTTCCGTCCTGAGATAGCTGCTCAACATCTCGCTTATTTCCTTATCATCTTCGATCAACAATATTCTCATGGGTCGTTCCTCTCTTTCTGTGCCCATCCGGGGGACTTTTCTGCCGCTTTGGGGATCAGCCGGGGCTTAACAGCGCCTTTTATGCGGTCGGCTGCGCCGCCATCATGGATCTGCCGGACCGAAGCGCCCCTTTTCCCCTGCTCTTGTCACCCGGTTTCAAGCGGGATCTCAATCTGGGTAATATAATCGTCCATGGCATCAATGACCAGTTCATTGATGCCTTTTTCATAGGCCGCGCCGCAAAAGCGCAGGCCGTGCGCTTCGGCATAGGCGAGGATCTCCCGGTAGCGGGCGGGCAGCTTGTCCCAGTCGCCTTTGCAGTAGGCCCGCAGATAGCGCCCCTTCGGCTGTACATGAAGCCCCTTGCGGTGCGTGGGGAACGGCAGTTCGATATACAGCGCCGAATAGTCGTCGAACGCACCGGCATACAGTTTTTCCACCGGCAGGATCGACCCGTAGGAAGCATCGTGCAGGCGTCTGAGCTGGTATTTCTTGGTCTCGGCGACCACCCGCTCCATCTCTTTTTCAAACGGCGTGCCCCGCGACGTGGGCACGGTCACAAAGTAATGGGCTTCCGGCTTTTCGACCACCGCGATCTCCCCGATGTCCATCGTGCAGATCGTTGCCATATTGCGCCGTTTTTCGCTCATGACGGCCCGCAGCGCCCGCAGATGGGCCATCGTATCATCCAGTTCCCGGATCTTGTCCGCCAGCAGCGTTTCGAGCGCGGCGGCCGAACGGTTCTGCAAAAAGTGCTGGATCTCCGCCAGCGAAACGCCCAGTTCCCGCAGCATCAGGATCGTTTCCAGCAGGGAACTTTGCTGGAACGTATAGTAGCGGTAGCCGTTTTCTTTGATGACCGCCGGTTTCAGGATGCCGGTCTCATCATACCACATCAATGTCTTTTTATTGATCTCATGCAGTTTGGCAAACTGCCCGATCGTAAACAGCCGGTCCGTATCAAACATCATGGAAAAAACCTCTTGACTGAACAGTTACTGTACGGTTTATTATACATCACGAAAGACCGCGGCACAAGCGGAAGAAGGAGGACCAAACCATGCACCTGTTGTTGCTGGTCGTGATCACGGCCGTAAAAGTCCTGCTGTGCAAGGGCGCGGCACTGGGGATCATCCTGCTGCTGTTCGCCGTGAAAGGCAGGCGGTTCCACTACCGCTATGACGGCTGGGCCCGCTTTTTCCGGGAACTGCCCGCGGCGAAAGTCCGGGTCTGCGGCGCAGCCATTTACCTGACCGCCGCGGCATTCTCGTCCCTTGCCAGCGGACTGCTCTTTGCGTTGGCCGGGTTCCGGCACAGCGCGAGGCTGGCCGTCCTGCTTTTCGCCGCCGGGTTTGCTGTCACGGCCTGCCGGTACGCAAAAGCCAAGGATGTCCTGTGGCAGCGGTACCGGGAACTCCCGGAAAAATTTGCAAAAGAATCAGAAAGGAACGACACCGAAAATGAGTGAACAGATCATCTTGCGCGAATACCAGAAAGCGGACCATGCCGCCCTGCAGGACGTGATACGGCAAACATGGAAGTACGACCGCTTCTGTACCCCCACGACCGCCGCGAAAATGGCGGGCGCTTACCTGGACAGTTGCCTTGCCGACCAGACGTTCACACGGGTTGCGGTGGTGGACGGCGTGCCCGTGGGGATCATCATGGCGAAGGACATCGCCCACCACAAATGCCCTTTTTCCCTGCGGGTGCAGTGCCTGCGTTCCATCGTCCGGCTCTGCCTGAGCAAAGAAGGCCGCCGGGTGGCCGGGTCCTTTGCCGGTGTGCAGAAACTTGATGAAGAACTGCTTGCCGCCTGCGGCAAAGACTACCAGGGCGAACTGGCGTTTTTTGCCCTGCGCGAAAACTGCCGCGGAAAAGGGCTGGGGCGCAGACTGTTCCAGTCGGCCGTGGACTACATGAGATCGAAAGGTATCCACGAATTTTACCTGTTCACCGACACGAGCTGCAATTACCCTTTCTACGAACACCTGGGCCTGCAGCGGCGCTGTGAAAAGCGCCAGACCATCGACATGAACGGCCAGAAAGGCGATATGACGTTTTTCGTCTACGACTACCAGTGCTGAACCGCGCCGGGCCTGCGCCGCCCTCCCCTGCTGCACAAAAGGGCAGTTTTTTTCGATATTTTTCAAAAAAGGCTTGACCTTCCAGCAGGTGCAGGGTGTAGGATAAGGGAAAGAAAGGGGGCATTCCCATGAATATCAAGCTCGCCTCAGAGCGTTCCGGCGTGTCGAGCCGGAATATCCGCTACTATGAACAGGCCGGGCTGATCCGGCCCGGCCGCGACCCGGAGAACGACTACCGCATCTATACCGAGGAGGACGTGCGCACGCTGAAGCTGATCCGCACGCTGCGGACGCTGGATATGCCGCTGGAGGACATCCACGACGTATTGGACGGCCGCCTGCCGCTGCCCGACGCCGCCGCACGGCAGGAAGAACGGCTGCGGGCCCGTGCCCGCGAACTGGACGGGGCGATCCGCTTTTGCGGTGAATTGCAGCAGAGCGGCGACACCGCCGCCACGCTGGACGTGGACGCCTGCCTGACCCGGATGGACAGCAGCGCCGGGCGCGGCTGGTTCACCGGCTGGGTCAACGACTACCGCGCCATCGCCCGCGCCCGGCAGCGGCGGGATTTCACCTTTACGCCGGAGGGGCCCGTGACGAACCCCGCCCAGTTCACCGACGCGCTGTTCGCCTTTGCCCAAGAACAAAACCTGGACCTTGTGGTCACGCAGGAGAGCATGCAGCCCCGGTTCACCATCAGCGGCGTCGAGTACCGGGCCTTCCGCGGCTATTACCCCATACGGGGCATCCCCACCGCGCGCATCCACTGCACCCTCTGCGACCCGGATTTTATGGAGGACGACACGCCCCCGGCCCGCCGCCGTCTGCTGCGGCTGCTCCACTACAGCATGCCTGCGCTGTGCATGCTGGCCGTCGGCCTGCTGTTCCTGATCCCCCGCGGGCTGCTGACTACCTGGTGGGGCCTGGCGCTCCTGATCTGCATAGGGGCTGCAGGCGTGAGCAGTTGCTGGTACAACCGGCGCTATTTTTACAACGACAAAGACAACCAGCCCCTGCGCGGCAGACGCCGCTGAACTGCAGAAAAAGCCCGCCCCGGCAGATGCCGGGACGGGCCTTCCTTTGTTTTTATCCATGTAAAAGCATCGCGTACAGGTCGGCTACCGTGTCCGCCAGGGCCACGGCGCCCGCGGCGCGCAGTTCCTCCGCGCTGCCGTAACCGTACACCGCGCCGATGCAGGGCAGGCCGTTGCGGGCCGCACCCTTCACGTCGTGTTCCCGGTCACCCACCATCACGACGCCTTCGGTCCGGGTGATGCCGGCGGTCTCCAGCGCGTAGGCGATCACATCGCCCTTGTCGGTGCGCGTTTCATCGCTGGCCGCGCCGCAGATGGCGTCAAAATACCCGTCCAGAGAGAAATGTTCCATGATCTGGCGGGCGAACACCTCCGGCTTGCTGGTCGCCATGACCACCGTGCGGCCCGCGGCCTTCAAGTCAGCCAGCAGGGCCGGGATGCCGGGGTAGACGGCGTTTTCAAAAATGCCTTTTGTGGGGTAATATTCCCGGAAAGCGGCCACCGCGCGCTGGGCGCCCGCTTCGTCCAGGTGCATATACTCCCGGAAGGACGCAGGCAGCGGCGGCCCCAGGAAGCGCCGCAAGACGGCTTCCTCCGGAACGGGCAGTTCCAACCTTTGGCAGGCGTGGCGCACCGAGTTGAGGATGCCCGGCGCGGAGTCGGTCAGGGTCCCGTCCAGATCGAACAGGATGGTCTGGTACAGCGGCATACACGTCCCCCTCAGTTGAATTTGAACAGCTTTTGCGCGATGCGGTAGCCGCCGATGCTCAGCTTGCAGCCCAGCCAGCCCGGCAGGTTGCAGGCCTGCGCCACCGAATGGCGGCAGCGGCGGTAAAGCCGCTCGTCATGGGCTTTGAGGTCCGCCCAGAGCTGACGGCGTTTTTCCAGCGCGGCGGCGCTGCCGTCCAGCGCCAGGAAGATGCTGGAGATCGCCATCATCATCGAGAAGTAGTTGAGCATATAGGCGCGCAGCTTTTCCTGCTCCGGCGGCAGGGCGAACACATCCACCGCGTTCATCATCAGCCGGGTGACCCGAAGCTGCTGGTCCACGCGCTTGATCATATTCTTCTCATTGACGCTCTGGTCCTCGCGCCCGATGAAGTAGCGGTACAGGTCCAGATTGAGGTAATAGATCGTGTTGACCTGGGGCAGCGGCTGGTAGACGAACAGGTTATCCACATAGAAGGTGTGCTTGGGCAGTTCCATGCCGCTGGCGCGCAGCACCTCGGTGCGGTAGATGACGCTGTGCATCAGGATGTTTTTGTCCGGCGGGAACTTGCCGATCTCGTTCCAGCGGAACAGGCGGTTTTCCGGCAGGATGCCGGTGTAGTCCACCACGTTGCGGGTATTGTCCGCCACATGTTCATAGACATAGTTGGCCATCAGCAGGTCCAGCGGCGTTTCCGCGCCGGCATAGCGGCGCAGGACTTCCATGACTTTGGCCAGGGCTTCGGTGTCCAGCCAGTCGTCCGAGTCCACGACTTTGAAGAACAGGCCCGCCGCATTGCGGATGCCCTGGTTGACGCCTTCGCCATGGCCGCCGTTTTCCTGATGGATAACGCGCACGATGTCGGGGTATTTTTCCGCGTAGGCGTCAGCGATCCTGCCCGTATCGTCGGTGGAGCCGTCATCCACCAGGATGATCTCGGCCTCCGGCCCTGCCGGGAGCAGGGTCTCGATACAGCGGTCCATATAACCGGCGGAATTGTAGCAGGGTACGGTAAAGGTGATCAGTTTCATGAGGATACTCCTTCCAGCGGGGCGGCGCGGCACGCCGCCGGGTAACAGTAATAGAATACCCTGTTTTGCGCAAAAATACAAGACAAAAAAATGCCCCGTGCCGATGCGGGCTCGCATCGGCACGGGACATGTTTGACGGGTAGTGGATGGGTTTAGAACAGGTCGTCACGGTTATAGTTGTGTATGCCAGACGGTATTACATCGTCGTACATGTCACCCGGCAGACCATAGGGGCTTTCCGGATCCAGGAAGCCGTACATCCATTGCGCCAAAGTATGCAACTTTAACATGCAACCCATCTCCTTTCTGGTTTCTGTCTTTATTATAGGGGATGCGGCTGCCATTTTCAAGGGGAAATTTGTACAAAATATAAAAAGTTATTTGTATATTTTCCACTATTTCGGCATATTGTACATTTTCGCCTTGCATCTGTGCGCATTACGCGGACAGTTCCTCCCATGCTTCCTGCATGGTGTCCGCCGAAAACAGGAACTCCCCCTGTTCGGAATAGACCTCGATGTGGCCGCCGACGTACTTGAACTGCTGGGTCATGGTAGGTACCGCCTTTCTCTTTGTGATGCTACCATGATACCATGCAGGCAGTCCCAAAATTTGTACTTCCAGCATTCGCGCCGCTATTTTAAGTCCGATAAACGGGACGCACAGCCACCCTGCGCGCCACCCGCAGCACCAGAATGACCCACCCGCACAAAAGGAACCAGTACAGGCAGTACCGCGGGCAGATCAGCCCGGCCAGGTTGCCCCATTCGTTGCTGTAGTCCCATACGGCGATGTGCAGTACCTCGCGGCAGGCCAGCCCGATGCACACTTCCAGCCCGCTGACGGCCGCCGCCCCGGCCACGGCTGCCAGCGGCAGACTGACCGGCCGCACGGCCAGCGCCTGCAGCATACACAGGCACAGCCCGCCCGCCAGGAACATCGTCCAGTGGCTCGTGCCACGCCAGGCCAGTTCGATGCCCAAATAGCCGCCCCCGCCCAGAAGAAAAATCATCATCCGTTCCAACATACAAAGACCCCTCCCCGTCATACTGGCCTTAGTATGCGCGGGGAGGGGGTTCTGTAACCAAATCGTAACGAATTATTTTGAGAGTTTTTTCAGCAGCGCGCTGCGGCTGTCCCACAGCGGCTGGCTCAGGTCCACATAGTAGCGGTGGGGGTTTTCAAAACGCTTGACCTCGTCCCAGAGGGTGCCCACCTGCGCCTTGCAGAATTTGCGGATATCGTCAAGGCTGGGGCTGGTGTAGACGCGCCGCCCCTTGTCATAGATCAGGGTGGAAAGGCACTGGGCCGTGCAGTTGACGTAGGTGCGCTCCTTCCAGGTCTCGATAGGGTCGAACAGCGTGATGCCGTGCTGGGTCTCGACCTGTTCGTCGGCCAGCGTGATCAGGTCCGCCATGGCCTTGCCGTCCTCGTCATAAATGCGCCAGACTTTTTTCAGGCCCGGAATGGTCATCTTTTCCGCCGACTCCGACAGCTTCATCTTGGGGGTATAGCTGCCGTCCTCCTCCCGGACGGCGGCCAGCTTGTACACGCCGCCGAACACCGGGTCGCTCTTGGCGGTGATCATGTTCTCCCCGATGCCGAAGCTGTCCACCCGCGCCCCCTGCAAAATCAGGTCGCGCACGATGTACTCGTCCAGGCTGTTGGACGCGCAGATCGGGCAGTCGCGGTAGCCCGCCGCGTCCAGCATGTGGCGCGCCTTCTTGGAAAGATAGGCGATGTCGCCCGAATCGATGCGGATGCCCTTGGGGCGTTTGCCCATGGGCTTGAGCACCTCGTCGAACACCTTGATGGCGTCCGGCACGCCGTGGCGCAGCACGTTGTAGGTGTCCACCAGCAGCACACAGGCGTCGGGGTAAAGTTCCGCATAGGTCTTGAAGGCTTCATACTCACTGGGGAACATCTGCACCCAGCTGTGGGCCATGGTGCCCGACGCGGGGATGCCGAAGTCCCGCGCCGCCATCACGCAGGAAGTGGAACCGCAGCCGCCGATATAGGCTGCCCGCGCGCCGAAGTAGGCGGCGTCGTACCCCTGGGCCCGGCGCGCGCCGAACTCCATGACCGGGCGGCCGGACGCCGCGCGCACGATGCGGTTGGCCTTGGTGGCGATCAGGCACTGGTGGTTGAAGGTGACCAGCAGCAGCGTTTCCAGAAGCTGGCATTCGATGGCCGGGCCTTCCACCGTGACGATGGGTTCCTGGGGGAAGATCGGCATACCTTCCTCAATGGCCCAGATCGTGCAGTGCAGCCGGAAGTTTGCCAGGTATTGCAGGAATTCTTCATTGAAGATCCCGGTGGAGCGCAGGTAGTCCACATCCTCCGGGGTAAATTCCAGATGGTCCACCGCGTCGATGAACTGCTGCAGCCCGGCCATGATGGCATAACCGCCGCCGTCCGGCACACGCCGGAAAAACATATCGAACACGGCGATCTTATCCTGGTAGCCTTCATGCAGATACCCGGCCGACATCGTCAGTTCGTAAAAATCCGTCATCGTTGTCAGGTTGCGTTTCACGTCCAGCATGGTCGATCCTCCCGATCCTATCACTTATCTTCGCTTTCACGGCTCCACACGCCCAGAATGGACAGCACCCACACAAAGGCGTAGATCGCCACCACCGCCATCGTCAGCATGATGACGACTTTGAAATAGGTGCTGGAGAAAAATTCCCCGATGCGGGAAATGGTGTACAGCACCTGGTTGCGGGAAACATCGCTGCCCGCAATCAGGTCCACCGTGCCGATGGTCTCGCCCTCGATCGTCAGCGTCACAGTGCCCACCACATCCCCCTGCCGCAGGGGCGCGGTCAGCGATTCCGGCAGGTTGAAGGTCTGCTCGGTCACGGCTGCGCCGCCGTCGCGCGGCAGCAGGGTCATCATATCGTCGGCGGGGTACAGCATGACGGTGTCGGTCTGGGTGGAATAGCGCACGTGGCTTTCAGTGATGGGCTGGGTGGTATCCAGCGCCGGGGCCACGGTATAGGTCCCAAATACCCAGTCCATCAGCGTGGCGGTCTCCCGCAGGGCCGGGCGGCCGCCCTCCTCATCCACCGAGTTGGGGACGTTGAGCAGCACGCTGATATAGCTTTCGCCGTCCTGGCTGTGCCAGCCCGCGAAGTTCTGCCACTCGCCCAGGCTGCCGGTCTTGCCGCCCTTGGTGTATTCCCGGTAGTAGCTGGTGTTGCACACCATCTTGTCGGTGTTCTGGATGATATAGGTGCCCGGCGTGGGGTAGTTTTCGTTGGTGCCCATATCGTAGCTGGGCGTCGCCATGACCGAAGCCGCCACGTCATAGGCCGAAAGCGCCCGCAGGATCAGGTAAGCGTCCCGCGCGGTGGTCACGTTGCCTTCATCCAGGCCGCAAGGGTCGGTGAAGGTGGTGCCGGTGCAGCCGATGGCCGCGGCCTCATCGTTCATCATCGCCACAAAGTTGTCGATGCTGCCGCCGCCCATGTAGTCGGCCACGATGTAAGCTGCCTCGTTGGCGCTGGGCAGCAGCATGGCGTACAGCAGGTTGCGCAGGGTCTGGGTATCCCCGCGGCGGATGTCGGCGGTGGAAGCGTTGGTGGTCTGTTCCCAGATCAGGTCATAGATGTAGCCGGGTGCCGTGAGCGTGATGGTGTCCAACTGATCCTGATACTGTTCCAGCATCAGCAGGCAGGTCATCATCTTGGTCAGGCTGGCCGCCTGAAGCTGGGTCTCGCTGTTTTTTTCATAGACCACGATGTTGGTGTCCAGGTTCACAACGTAGGCCGCCGGGGCGTTCAGTTCCGGCGCGTCCGCCGCCAGAAGGCTGTTCTCCCCTTCCGCGGCCACGGGCAGCGCCAGCAGCAGCGTGAGCAGGGCGGCGCACAGCAGGGTGCAGATTCTTTTCATAGCCATGGCATTCCTCTGATCCAAGGTTTGGTCTCTGGTTTTAGTATAGCAAACTTTCTGCGGGAATAAAAGGGCGGGGCGGATTTAATTCATCGCCCCGGCGGTGGCGAACAGGCGTTCCACCTCGTCCGAAAGGGTGCGATGGGCCGGGTCGGTCAGGTTGGGGTCCGCCGCCAGCAGGGCTTTGGCCTCGTCCTGCGCCACGCGCAGCGTGCGGGTGTCCTGCACAAGGTCCGCCACCCGCAGGGTGGGCAGGCCGTGCTGGGCTTCCCCGAAGAAGTCGCCGGGGCCGCGGGTCTCCAGATCGTATTTTGCCACCGCGAAGCCGTCCGCGGTATGGCACAGAAAGCGCAGACGTTCCCGCACCGAATCGCTCTCGTGGTCCGAGATCAGGATACAGCAGGAATCCGCCGCACCGCGCCCCACACGGCCCCGAAGCTGGTGCAGCGCCGACAGGCCGAAGCGTTCGGCGTTCTCGATGACCATGACCGTGGCGTTGGGCACGTCCACGCCCACCTCGATGACCGTGGTGGACACCAGCACGTCCAGCTCCCCTTCTTTGAACTGGCGCATGACCTCGTCCTTCTCCTTGGGCTTCATCTTCCCGTGCAGAAGGCCGACGCGGCGGCCCGGCAGCAGCGGGCAGGCAGTCTCGGCATAATAGGTCTTGACCGCCTGCATCCCGGCGTCCAGTTCGTTTTCCTCGATGGCCGGGCAGACGATATACACCTGATGGCCCGCGGCGATCTGCTTGTCCAGGAAGCCGTACATATCCCGGCGTTTTTTGCCGGTAATGAACCAGGTCTTGATGGGTTTGCGGCCGGGCGGCAGTTCGTCCAGCACCGAAATATCCAGGTCGCCGTACATCAGCAGCCCCAGGGTCCGGGGGATCGGCGTGGCGCTCATGACCAGCAGGTGGGGGCTTTGGGCCTTGCCCGCCAGCAGCCCGCGCTGCCGCACGCCGAAACGATGCTGTTCGTCCACGATGGCAAGCCCCAGATTTTTGAACTGGACCGAATCCGTCAGCACCGCATGGGTGCCCACCACCAGCCCCGCCCGGCCGTCCGCGATGGCGGCCAGCGCGATCTTTTTCTCGCTGGCTTTCATGCCGCCCACCAGCAGCGTCACATTGACGCCGAAGGGTTCCAGCCGGTCGGCCAGCGTGGCGGCGTGCTGCCGGGCCAATATCTCGGTGGGGGCCAGCATGGCGCTCTGCCAGCCGTTCTGCGCGGCAAACCAGATGGCCGCCGCGGCCACCAGCGTTTTGCCGCTGCCCACATCGCCCTGCAGCAGCCGGTTCATGGGCACTTCCCCGCACAGGTCGCGGGTGATCTCGCCGGCGGCACGGTGCTGCGCCCCCGTGGGGGCATAGGGCAGGCTGCGCCAGAAAGGCGCCATATCGAGCGGGTGCATGGGGGCGCTGGTGGACTGGCGGCCGTGGCTGCGCAGCAGGAAAATGCCGATCTGCAAAAGGTACAGTTCTTCAAAGATCAGCCTGCGGCGGGCGGCGGCCAGGTCCGCGTGATCCCGCGGCGCATGGACAGCGCGCACGGCCTGCGCCTTGGCGGGCATCTTGTAGCGCGTCAGCAGTTCCGGCGGCAGCGGGTCGGGCAGTTCGTCCACATAGGCCAGCGCCGCCCGGGCGCACGCCGCCTGACGGGCCGCGGGCAGACCCTCGGTGCCGTGGTAGACCGGCACAAAGGGGCTGTCGGCCACCTGGGCTTCGGTGCGCACCAGCGGGTGCAGCAGTTCCCGGTGGGTCAGGTTGCCGCCGATGCGCCCCTCAAAGTAATAGGTCTGCCCGGCAACGAGTTTTTCCGCCGCGTAGGAGGCGTTGAACCAGGACAGCACCAGCACGCCGGAATCATCCGCCGCCAGCACCCGGTTGAGCACCCGCCCGCCCTTGATGCGCCGGGGCGGTTCCTTTTGCAGCACGGTAGCCTTGACGCAGCAGTCCACGTCGTAGGGCGCGGCGGCCACGGTGTAGGGCCGGGTGTAGTCGATGTATTTGCGGGGGTAGCACAGCAGCAGGTCCCGGATGGTGCGGATGCCCAGCTTTTCAAACTTTTTGGCAAAGGCCGGGCCTACGCCCTTGAGATACTGGATGGAACTGTTCAGGTCCGCCACAGTGCGCCCCCTCCTTTCGTCTTGAATCCTGAATATAGAAAAAGGCGAACTCGGAACCTTCCCAAATTCGCCTTTTTTGTCGCGTTTTCCTGTCGGCTTACTCCACAGAAAGCATATAGTAGTAGACCGGCTGGCCGCCATTGATATGGCTGACCTCGATGTTGCCGCCGCACTTGGCACGGACCATCTCGGTGGTATGTTCGGCGTCCTCCTCGCTCACGTCGCAGCCGGAAATCACCGTGATGAACTGGGTATCCTTCTTGCGCATGGAGCGGGCCAGGCGGTAGGTCACCTTGACGATGTCGGTGCCGGTCGCCACGATGCGGCCGTTCTCCAGCGCCATGATCTCGCCCTGCTTGATGGTCTTGCCGTCGAATTCGCTGTCGCGGGCGGCGTAGGTCACAAGGCCGGTGCTCACATGGTCGGCAGCCTGCATCATGTTCACGGCATTGTCGTCCGGCTTGGCCTCGGGGTCAAAGTTCAGCATGGCCGTCATGCCCTGGGGGATCGTGCGGGTGGGCAGGACGATGACCTTGCGGTCCGCCAGCTTCTGGGCCTGCTCCGACGCCATGATGATGTTCTTGTTGTTGGGCAGCACCAGCACGGTCTTGGCCGGTACGCTCTGGATGGCCGCCAGGATATCCTCGGTGGAGGGGTTCATGGTCTGGCCGCCGCTGACAACGGCATCCACGCCCAGGTCGGTAAAGACGCTCTTGAGGCCCTCGCCGGCGGCAACGGCCACAAAGCCGTATTCACGCTCAGGGTCCACAGCCGCATAGGTGAACTCGGTTTTGGGAGCTTCCTCGGCCGCAGCCTGCTTTTCCAGCCCCTTGCCCTGCTTCTGGCGGGCCAGGAACTGCTCGTGCATATTCTCGATCTTGAAGTCGGTCAGGTAGCCGTACTTGATGGCTTCCGACAGCATCATGCCGGGGTCGGAGGTATGCACATGGCAGTTGGCCACGTCGTCATCCTCGATGACCACCACAGAGTCGCCGTTGGATTCCAGGAAGGCCCGCAGGCGGGTCACGCTGGCATCAGGGTTCTTGTGCAGCAGGAACTGGGTGCAGTACCCGTTCTTGATGTCCTCGACTTTCATCAGGTCGTCGGTAAAGACGCCCTTGCCGGCGGCCTCGCTGGAGACCTTCGGCTTGGCGGCCACCTCGGCACCGGCGACGATCTCGCCGCCGTCAAAGACCTGCTTCATGCCCTCGAACACGACCAGGATGCCCTGGCCGCCCGCGTCCACGACGCCCGCCTTTTTCAGCACGGGCAACAGGTTGGGGGTATCGTTCAGGGCTTCCTGCGCGGCGGCCAGCGTGGCGTCCCACATGGCGGGGACTTCCATCTCGGTGCACTGGGCGGCCTTCTCGGCAGCCAAGCGGGTAACGGTCAGGATGGTGCCCTCGGTAGGTTTCATGACGGCCTTATAAGCGGCATCCACGCCCATCTGCAGCGCCGCGGCCAGGTCGGCGGCGCTGGCTTCCGTCTTGCCCTTCAGCGCCTTGGAAAGGCCGCGGAACAGCAGGCTGGTGATGACGCCGGAGTTGCCGCGCGCACCGCGCAGCATGGCGGAAGCAGCGGTCTTGCTGGCTTCCTCTACCGTGCAGGTATCGGGCAGGGCTTCCAGTTCCCGGCGGGCGGCGCCCACCGTCATGCTCATGTTGGTGCCGGTATCGCCGTCCGGGACAGGGAAAACATTCAGCTCATCCACGCGGGTGCGCTGGTTGGCAATGTTGTTGGCGCCGGAAAGAATGGCGTCGCGCAAGATCTGGCCAGTAATCATCGTATGTTACACCTCATGTCTTAGTCTGCCAAAATATCATCCACGTACACATCAATACGCGCGACCCGGAGGCCCGTAGCATGCTCGACCTCGTCCTTTACGCGGTGGGTGATGCTTTGCGTGATCGTAGAGATATTGAGCCCATACCCCACTTTAATATGCAGCGCAATGACCAGACGGCCGTTCTCCTGCGTGACGGTCACGCCCTTGGGCGGCAGGCTGCCGGTGCGCAGGGCGCTGCGCACCACGCTTTCGGCCGGGGCCTGCCCCATAGCGGCAATGCCGTAGCACTGCTTGGCCGCCTGTTCCACCAAACCGGAAAAATAATCGTTGGTCAAAGAAATATGTCCGTAAGGATTCACTTTGGTGATCATCTGCGATCCTCCTTTGTTGGGCTTAATTAGGCTTATTATACACCATTTTTTTCTGTTTGAACAGTCTTTTGCAATAAAAATCTGAGGAATGGTTTTTTAACATTCCATTCACAAAGTTTACAAGCTGAACGTATATACTGAATATAGAGCCCACTGCCAAAAGGAGTGTACCGATCCATGAACCTGTTATTCTTTTTGACACCCAAACAGGACGTATTGTATATCTACGAAGATTTCACCCTGCGCCAGACGCTGGAAAAGTGGGCCAACCACCGCTTTGCCACGATCCCGGTGCTCAAGCGCAACGGCGAATATGTAGGTACCATCACAGAGGGGGATATCCTCTGGGGGATGAAAAATCTGCACGGGCTGGACCTGGAAGCCAGCGAGGACGTGCCGATCGCCAGTTTTCCGCGGCGGCGTGATTACAAGGCCGTGACGGTCACCACCGACATGCCCACGCTGCTGCGGGCCGCCATCGACCAGAACTTTGTGCCGGTGGTCGATGACCGGAACGTCTTTATCGGCATGGTGCGCCGCACCGTGCTGCTGAAAGAGATGTACGGCAAATACACCGACGCATTTTCCGGCGGCGGCAAACCGCACATGGGTTCCAGTTCCCACCACCAGTATGCCCCTTCCTCCTCCTGAAACGTCCCACACCAGAATGTGCAGCGCCCTCCCGGCGCTGCCTATTTTTTTGCCGCCTTTTTCGGGCGGCGATTTTTTTGTTTTGCCCTCTTGACGTCCGTCTTTTTGCGTGTTACACTGCACTTGCATTAGCAATACAGTGATAGACAGAAAGGCGGTGGGAACTTGGACATCGTAGTAAGCAACAAAACCAGCCGGCCGCTGTATGAACAGATCTGTGCGCAGATCAAGGCCCAGATCATGAACGGCGAACTGAAACCCGGCGACGCGCTCCCCTCCATCCGTTCGCTTGCCCGGTCGCTGCAGATCAGCGTGCTGACCGTGCAGAAAGCCTACGACCTGCTGCAGGCGGACGGATTCATCGAAACCACAGCCGGGAAAGGCTGCTATGTATCCGCACAGAACCAGGACTTTTACCTGGAAGAACAGCAGAAAAAAATCGAGGAACACTTCACCGAAGCCATCGAAGTTGCCCGCACGAGCGGCATCTCTCTTGACAAACTGCACGACCTGCTGACACTTTTATACGAGGAGGACTGACAATGAACGACGCCTTGCATATTTCCGGGCTGACCAAGACCTACGGGGATTTTGTTCTGGACCATGTTTCATTCCGCGTTCCCAGCGGCTCGATCGTCGGGCTGATCGGCGAGAACGGCGCAGGCAAAAGCACGACGATCAACGCAGCTTTGGGCCTGATCCAGAAAGAGGAGGGCCGGGTCTCGATCCTGGGCAAAGACGCACTGGACAATGCGACCAAAGAGCAGGTCGGCGTTGTGTTCGACGGCAGCAATTACCCGGAGATCCTCTCGCCCCGGAAGCTCAGCCGCATCATGAAAAACATCTATCACACCTGGGACGAGCGGGCCTATCTCGATATGCTCAAACGGTTCTCGCTGCCCGCCGACAAACCGATCCGGCAGTTTTCCAGGGGCATGAAGATGAAACTGAGCATCACAGCGGCGCTTTCGCACCAGCCCAAGCTGCTGATCCTGGACGAAGCCACCAGCGGGCTGGACCCCATCATCCGGGACGATATTCTGGATATGCTGCTGGCCTTTGTACAGGACGAGGAACATTCCATCCTGATATCGTCCCACATCACCAGCGACCTGGAGAAGATCGCCGATTACATCGTCTTTATCCATGAGGGGAAGGTCGTTTTCTCCAGGGCAAAGGACGAACTGCTGGAGCAGTACGGCATCATGAAATGCGGGGCGGCGCAGTTCGACGCGCTGGATAAAGCCTACATCGTCGCCTGCCGCAAAATGGACTACGAGTGGCAGGTCCTGGTCAGCGACCGGGAAGCCCTGCAGCGGAAATACCCGAAGGCGCTGATCGTGCCCGCCACGATCGACGAGATCATGCTTCTGTATGTGAAGGGGGAACAATCATGAGCGGCATTTTACTGAAAGATCTGTACATCGCCAAAAGCAACATTCTGATAACGCTCGTCTGCCTGATCGTGATCGGATTCGGGCTTTCGTTTCTGGTGGAGCCCAGCGCCCTGCTGGTCATCGCCCCGGCCGCTGCCACAACGTCGGTCTTTATCAGCATCGCCAGCGACGCCGCTTGCAAATGGAACAAAAACGTCCTCACCATGCCGGTATCGCGGGCGCAGATCATCCGCGAAAAGTTCCTGCTCTACCTTCTGCTTGCAGCGGCAGGGGTGCTGGTCTCGCTGCTGCCCTGCCTGGCGTTCCTGCTCACAGGCACGGCCACCACAGGGGATTCCGTCGCCCTGTATGCGTCCATCGGCATAAGCGCCGCGCTGCTGGCGGGCGGCATCAGCCTGCCCTGCGCCTACCGTTTCGACCCCGATAAATCCCAAATCGTCTTTATGATGTCCTATATCGCGTCAACGGGCATCATCGTGGCGCTTGTGCTTCTTACGAACCTGTTCTTACCCGTAAAGGAACACACCCTGGCGGCGTTCGGCGTTGTAAACGTCTTTTCCCTGATCTGGTTCTTCGTTTCCTGCCGAATCGCAACAGTTCTGTACCAAAAGCAGGACATCACCTGAGCCACCGGCCCCGACCACAGCCAAACTACAGCAGAGCGGCAGCCCGAAACGCTGCCGCTTTTTTGTATGCCTTTATGCAAGGGGCGCAGCGGTCCCCGCCTGCCCAAGCACACGGCAGGCAAGCGCCCTGTATTTTGCCGCGCATTCTCACGCCGTGGGGACGCGCCTTCCCCTGCCCCATTTACCCACATGTTTTTCCCGCATAGCGCAGCGCGGCGATCGGGTCCGGCGGTTTTGCTTTTTGGTGAGGACGGTCCCGGCAGCATTTTTTTACCGGCAGGCATAGGCAGCCTATCGCGGCGCCCTAAAAACAAACGAAAACGCAAAAAGCCGCACGGCAAATGCCGTGCGGCTCAAAACAACTGGGAAACTGAATTACTTCAGCTCGACCTTGGCACCGACTTCTTCCAGCTTCTTCTGGATCTCTTCGGCGTCGGCCTTGGAAGCCTGCTCCTTCAGCTTGGCGTCGGGAGTCTCGACCATCTTCTTGGCCTCCATCAGGGAAGCGCCGGTCAGCTCCTTGACGGTCTTGATGACCTGCATCTTGTTGGCGCCGACGTCCTTCAGGATGACGTCGAACTCGGTCTTCTCCTCCTCAGCGGGAGCAGCAGCGCCGGCGGCAGCGGGAGCAGCAGCGGCCACAGCGGAAACGCCGAACTCCTCGCAGATGGTGTCAACGAGCTCTTTGAGCTCCAGAACAGTCATAGTCTTGACAGACTCGACAATGGCAGTGATCTTCTCAGAAGCCATGGTAGTTACCTCCATTAAATTTTATGGTTTGTTATCCGGCGCGCAGGATTTTTGAGCGCCGCGCCGGGACGCTCAGGCAGCCCGATCTTCGATCAGGCAGCGGTCTCGTCCTGCTTGTCGGCAACAGCCTGCAGGGCCACAGCCAGACCGCCGATGATCCCGTTGAGGGAACCGGCCAGCATGGAGAGCAGACCCTCGCGGTTGGGCATGGTGGACAGGCTCTTGATACCGGCCGCATCCATGACCTGACCGTCGCAGAAGCCGCCCTTGACGACGAAACGCTTGGACTTGTCGGCGTCAGCGAACTTGCACAGGATGCGAGCCGCAGCAGCCGGGTCCTCCGGAGAGAGCGCGATGGCGGTGTCACCCTTGAAGCAGTCGGACAGAGCCTCGTACTGGGTGCCCTTGACGGCCAGACGCAGCATGGTGTTCTTGACGACCATGTAGTGCACGCCGGCCTCGCGCAGCTCCTTACGCAGCTTGGTGTCGTCCGCCACGCTGATGCCGTTGTAAGCAACAACAACACCGGCCATGGAGGAAGCGATCTCCTCGTTCAGCGCCTTGACAAGAGCCTTCTTGGATTCCAGAATCTTTGCACTGGGCATTTACATTTCACCTCGTTCCACTTACAGTTTGGTAACGGTAAGTGACTTTTCGTGTAACAGAAAAGCCCCTTTCCCGTCGCCGGGAAAAGGGCTTGAAAGCACAGCAATCAAACGCACGTTTCTCGGCAGGTGGGGAATGTTCCCCTTATGCCTTGCGGCACCTGCTGTCTTAAAAACAGCTTAATTACTATAGCACGCGAACGTGCGTTTGTCAAGTACTTTTGAATCGTTTTTTGCCGGATCAGACGCCGTACTTGTTGGTAGCAACGCGGACGCCGGGGCCCATGGTGGTGGCCACGGTGGCGCTCTTGAAGTACTGGCCCTTGGCAGCGGCGGGCTTCGCCTTGGCGATGGCTTCCAGGACGGTGTCCAGGTTGGTCATCAGCTTCTCGGCACCGAAAGAGGCCTTGCCGATGGGCACATGGATGATGTTCTGCTTGTCCAGGCGGTACTCGATCTTACCGGCCTTGGCATCGGCAACAGCCTTGCCCACGTCGGGGGTAACGGTGCCCGCCTTGGGGTTGGGCATCAGGCCACGGGGGCCCAGGATCTTACCCAGACGGCCAACGCGGCCCATCATGTCGGGGGTGGTGACCAGGACGTCGAAGTCCAGGTAACCGCCCTGGATCTTGGCGATCAGATCGTCATCGCCGACCTCCTGCGCACCGGCAGCCTCGGCAGCCTTGGCGGCGTCGCCCTTGGCGATGGCAACAACGCGGACGTTCTTGCCGGTGCCGTTGGGCAGGACCACAGCGCCGCGGACCTGCTGGTCAGCGTGGCGGCTGTCAACGCCCAGACGGACGTGCAGCTCGACGGTCTCGTCGAACTTGGCGGTCGCGGTCTTGCAGCACAGCTCCAGGGCCTCGGCCGGGTCGTAAGTCTTGCTGTTTTCGATCAGCTTGGCAGCTTCAATATATTTCTTGCCGTGTTTCATTGCTCATTCCCCTCCTGTTCAACCCTCAACGGTAACGCCCATGCTGCGGGCGGTGCCCTTGATCATGCTGACAGCGGCCTCCAGCGTGGCGGCGTTCAGGTCGGGCATCTTGGTCTTGGCGATCTCCTCGGCCTGGGCCAGGGTGATGGAACCGACCTTGTTCTTGTTCGGCACGCCGGAAGCAGTGTCGATGCCGGCAGCCTTCTTGATCAGAACGGGAGCCGGGGGGGTCTTGGTAATGAAGCTGAAGGAACGGTCAGCGTACACGGTGATGACGACGGGGATGATCATGCCCATCTGGTTCTTGGTACGCTCGTTGAATTCCTTCGTGAAGGACATGATGTTCACACCCTTCTGGCCCAGAGCGGGGCCGACAGGGGGCGCCGGAGTCGCTTTGCCGGCGGGGATTTGCAGCTTGATGTAGCCAGTGATTTTCTGTGCCATAATACTTGCACCTCCAAATTTTGTGGTGAGTTGCGGCCTGCGGTGCAGGCCTCCCACGGGTATGCGACGGCCGCATACCCTATAAAAACCGTACCCCGGGGCTGGCCCCGTTCGCGGTCTTTACCGGAAATTGCGTGTTTTGCCCTGAGCGTGTGCTCAGAACAGTTTGACCTGATGCAGCTCCAGTTCTGCGGGCAGCTCGCGGCCAAACATAGTGATCTTGACGCGCACCTTGCGCGCGGGGATGTCGATCTCTTCCACAGTGCCGACGGAGCCTTCCATCGGACCGGCGGTGATCTCGACGGTGTCGCCGACTTTGTAATCGACCTGCAGTTCCGCCTTGGCCTCCACGCCCATCTTGGCGACCTCTGCCTCGGTCAAGGGCTCCGGCTTGGATTCCGGGCCGACAAAACCGGTGCAGCCGCGCGTGTTGCGCACGATGTACCAGGTGTTGTCGTTCATGACCATTTTGACAAAGACGTAGCCGGGATAGAGCTTGCGCTGGACTTCCTTTTCGCCGGTCTTGTTGCCGGTCTTGTCCAGCACTTCCTCGATCACGGTCTCGGTGGGGACTTTGACATCGCAGATCAGGTCCTGCAGGCGGCGGTTCTCCACCATCGTCATCAGGTCCTGGGCGACCTTGTTCTCATAGCCGGAATAGGTATGGACCACATACCAGTTTGCTTGTTCAGCCATAAGTCATTGCCTCCGCTCAAGCGCTCAGGCGCCGATCACTAAGTGGATCGCGCCACCGAAAATGATGTCCAGCAGAATCAGGACGACGGCGGCCGCCGCGACCACCGCAAGCACGGTGAGCGTTTTGGTCTTGACGTCGCTCTTGCTGGGCCATACGACCTTTTTCAGCTCGCTCTTCGTATCTTTGAAATACTTGACGATACCCTTGAAAAAGTTCTTGACCTTACCAAAAATCGAGGTCTTTTTCTTTTTTTCGCTTTGAGCCTGGGCTGCGGCGTTCGCAGCTTTCTTGTCCGCCATCTCTAAGCTCCTATCCTCACTTGGTTTCGCGGTGAAGGGTATGCTTCTTGCAGAAACGGCAATACTTCTTCATCTCAAGACGATCGGGAGAATTTTTCTTGTTCTTCTCCTTGTTGTAGTTGCGCTGCTTGCATTCGGTGCAAGCCAGGGTGATCTTGACAGTCATTGTTCGGCACCTCCATTATCGGTTAATAAGCCTCCCTCGGACTTGCGGGCCGCCCCCAGAAAAAGGGCATAAAAAATAAACCCGCAAAAGAGGTGCTATCATAATAGCACAACCGCGGGTCGAAGTCAAGCGGAAATCAGGATTTTTTGCGCTGCGGCGTTTCGGGCGCGGGCACGGGGTCCCGCAGGGGGATGTCGATCTCCTGCTGCAGGGCAAAGCTGTAGATGGTCAGGCGGGTCACAGGCACGCCCAGGCGCAGCGCGAAGGCGTGGCGGTACAGCCGAAGCTGGGCCGCATATTCCCGCACATAGTGTTCGGGGTCGCGGCTGGCGTCGGTCTTGTAGTCGCAGATCTCGGCATAGCCGTCGAACACGAGCACCAGGTCCGCGATGCCCTGCACGAGCACTTCCTCCTCCCGCTCCCCCGCTTCCGGCGTGACCTGCCGGGCCGGAAGGGCGGTGATGAAGGGTTCTTCCCGCAAAATGCGCTTTGCCGCGCGGATGCGCCGCCAGACGCCGCTGGCGAAGAACGGGCGCACCCGCTCGATGTCCAGCTTGTCCGCCAGTTCAGGGTCGAGCAGTTTCAGCTCCTTCTGGCGCTGCACCTCGGCGTCCAGATCCGGCGCTTCGCCGTCGAACGGCACGCTCTGCAAAAAGGCGTGGATGGCGGTGCCGCGCTCGGCCCCCGTCATGCCGCCCTTTTGCAGGAAGGCCGGGCGCTCCAGCGCCACGGGGCGCGAAGCATGGGTCACGGCGCTGACGCTGACCTTGGCCGGGATCTTCTGCAATGCCGCGCGGGGGTTCTGCCAGGCGAAGGAGGCTTCCAGTTCCCGGCACAGCGCCGCATCGGGCGCGGCCTGCACCGGCGTCACTTCCTGCCGCACCGCTTCCGGGGCCGCCAGCAGGCGGACCGTCAGCGGCGTGCGGGTGGGCAGATGATGGGGCAGCAGAGCCGTGCGCGCCCACAGGGCGTCGCTGTTGGGGTGCAGCAGCACAGCCGTGAGCAGCCAGCCCGCCCAGTTGTTCATGCTCTGCATGGACGCCGGACCGGTAGCTTCGGCCTGGGCGCAGAGGGCCGGGGTCTTGAGGGAGGTTTCGGTCTTTTTGAGCGGGATCGTGATGATGAGCGCATCCTGGGCGCGGGTCAGCGCCACATACAGCACGCGCATCTCCTCGCTGAGGGTCTCGGCGCGGATGGCCTGGGCCAGCGCCGCATAGGGCAGCGTCTTGTACCGCTTGGCGGCCTGCCCGGCCCGCAGCATGACCCCCACGCCCAGACGGCTGTGGGTCAGCACCGGGCGCACGGCGTCGCTCTGGTTGAACTGGTGGGCGGTGTTCGCCACGAACACCACGGGGAATTCCAGCCCCTTGGAGCGGTGGACCGTCATGATGCTCACGCAGCCGGGGCGGGTCTGGCCGCCGCCGCTCTGGTTGAGCCCGCCGTTGGCCGCCGCCGAATCCATGGCGCGCACCAGGGCCGAAAGCCCCCCGCGCCCGACGCCCGACGCCCAGCTCACAAAGGTCTGCAGGTCCTCCCGGCAGCGCGCGCCGTCGGGCAGGGCGCCCACCGCCGCCAGGTAGCCCGTGCGGGCCAGCAGTTCTTCCAGCAGGCGGTCCACCGGCAGGGTGCGGGCCAGACGGCGGTACTCGGCCAACGCCTGCGTAAAGGGGGCAAAGCGCGGATGGCCGCCCTCCAGCACCGCGCCGTACAGACTGCCGCGAGGGCACGCGCCCCGCAGCGCCACCAGATCGTCCGGCGTGTAGGCGAACAGCGGGCTGAGCAGCACCGCCGCCAGCGGGATATCCTGGGCCGGATTGTCCAGCACGCGCAGCAGCGCGGCAAAGGGGCGGATATGGGGCGCGTCCAGCAGGTCGGCGGCCGTATCGGCAAAGACCGGGATGCCGCGCGCACGCAGCGCCTCTTCATAAACGGGGAAATCTACGCGCCCGCGCAGCAGGATGCAGAAGTCCCCATAAGCGCAGGGGCGCACGCCCTCCTTGCCGCGGACCGGGAAGCCCGCCGCCATCATGGCGGCGATGCGTTCCGCGATGGCAGCCGCGTCCCCGGCTGCGTCGGCGCCGTCGATCACATCCACTTCGCACAGGCCCGGATAGGCGTTATCGGGCCGGCCCACCACCAGCCGCTGGCCCTCGCCGTAAGCAACGCCGCCCAGTTCCCGCGAGAAAAAGACCGAGAACAGTTCGTTGATGCCCGCGATGACGCCGGGGGCGCTGCGGAAGTTGGCGTCCAGCGCCAGCGCGGCGGGCCGGGGCGCGGGTTGGGGGTAGGGCTGCCAGTTCTGCTGCTTTTCCAGAAAAACGGCGGGGTCGGCCTGGCGGAAGCGGTAGATGCTCTGTTTGATATCGCCCACGAAGAACAGGTTGTCGGCTTCGGGGGAAGCCAGCGCAAAATAGATGGCATCCTGCAGGGCGTTGGTGTCCTGATACTCGTCCACCAGCACGGCGGCGTAGCGGGCGCTGACGGTCCGGCAAAGGGGCGTGCGGCTGCCGTCCGGCGCGATGAGCAGATCCAGCGTCAGGTGTTCATAGTCGGCGTAATCCAGCAGCTTTTCTTCCCGTTTGGCCGCAAAGCAGGCTTCGGCAAACCGGCGGGCCACCCGCACCAGCGCCGCGACCAGCGGGGCCGCGCGGCGGCGGTCTTCCCCATACTCCTGCGCGGTACACAGCAGCAGGTCGGCCCGCAGGCTCTCGATCTGCTTTTTGGCCCGGTCCCGCAGTTCGCTGGCCGCAAAGGCGGCGGGGTTGTTGTCCTTGCCGCCCTTGATGCGCCCCAGCCTGCGCCAGCTTCCGGCAGCTTCGCCCAGCGCGGCCACGGCAGCGTCCCAGTCCCCGGCTTCCAGCTTCTGGCACAGCCAGGCGGCGCGGTCGGCGTCCTCCTGCAGCACCACCGTATAGGCGGCGTCGGCGGCTTCGTCCCGGGCCGCCATGCGGGCTCCCGCTTCCAGCAGCGCCTTGGCGCCCCGGACCCGGGCCAGCGCCGCCTGCAGCAGCCCCTTGCCCCAAAGGGTGTCCTGCGGCGGAACATCGTTTTGCCACATTTCGGCAAATTCTTCCAGCGCGCGGTCCGGGTGGGGCAGCGCGCGGCTGAAATGGTAGAGTTCCAACACAGCCTGCCCCGCCGTCTGGTCGGTGCGGCCCCGGTCGTACAGGTCGGCAAAGGCGCGGAAATCCGGGTCGGCGTAGGCGTCTTCCAGCACTTCGGCCAGCGTTTCCTGCTCGATGCGGGCAAGGTCCGCTTCCTCCGCCGTTTCAAAATCCGGCGGGATGTCCAGCGCGGCAAAATGCTGCTGCACAAAGTGCAGGCAGAAGGCGTCCACCGTGCCGATGGACGCGCGCTGCAAAAGAAGCTGCTGGCGGCGCAGGCGCAGGTCCGCCGGGCGGGCCCGCACTTCGGCCGCCAGGCGGGCGGCGATATCGGCCCGCAGCTTGGCCGCGGCCGCGTTGGTGAAGGTCATGATGAGCAGACGGTCCGCCTCCACGGGGTTGGCGGGGTCGGTGATGAGCCCCACCACACGCTCCACCAGCACGCGGGTCTTGCCGGACCCGGCCGCCGCCGAGACCAGCAGACTGCCGCCCCGGGCGCTGATGGCCGCCGCCTGGGCCGGTGTGAATTGAATTTTCGGGGTATCCGCCATGGCGTTCTCCTTTTATTTATTCCTCAAACGGATCGGCGGGCACTTCCACCGTCCGCTCATTCTCCCCGTCCCGATGCGTGCAGGCGATGCGGAAATCGCAGTAGGCGCAGGGGCTGCGCCCGCCGCTGCAAAGGGGCCGGGCGTCAAAGTTTCCGCTGTAGATATTGCGGGCCATCTGCACCAGCAGGCCGTCCAGATGGTCGCGGATGCGCGCGAGCTTCTTCTCGTCGGCCAGGCGGCTCTTGGCGTTGGTGACCTTGCCGGTCTTGGCGCTGAAATTCAGCGGCACAAAATCGCCGGTGCCCCTGGTGTCCATGGCGCGGTAGACGCTCTCGTCGTCCAGCAGCAGGCCGTTGAGGGGGTAGTTGTTCTCTTCGTCGCCCTGCCCTGCTTCGGCGCGGGGTACGCTTTCGGGCGCGGGGTCCGCCAGCAGATATTCCACCCCCGCCGCCGCGGCGCCGGGGAATTTGTCCCCCGCGTTGCGTTCCAGCGTAAAGAGGTAGAGCAACATCTGGCAGTCCAGCCCGCAGTAGACTTCCTTGAGCTGGAAGTCCTTGCCGCCGGTCTTGTAGTCCACCACCCGCAGGTAGGTGCGCTCCCCCAGCGGCATGGCGTCCACCCGGTCCACGGTGCCCACGATGCGGATGGTATGGCCCAGCCCGTCCTCCAGTTCCACCGGGTCCACGCGGGGCGCGTCGGGGGCGTCGCCGGGGCGGTCGTCGATACGCAGTTCAAAGGCCACCGGCTGGAAGCCCGACTGCCGCAGGTCCCGCTGGATAAAGCCCAGCAGGCCGGTCAGGTTGCGGCGGATGCGCTTGATCAGATATTGCATCCGCGCCGTGGCGCCGGGCAGGTTGGCCTGCACATATTCATCCACCAGTGCGTCCACCAGCGCCCGCAGTTCTTCGGCCGGCAGGTCGCGGAACGCCGCCCCCTGGCGCTTGAGGGCGTTTTCCAAAACCCAGTGGGTCAGCGTACCGCTGATGTTGGGGGCCAGCTCGGCCTTTTGGCGCGGCGCGGCCCGCAGGATGAACTGCATGAAGTAGCCGAAGGGGCAGGTCTGGTACTTTTCAAAGCGCGTAGGGCTGACCCGCAGGCTGCGGCCCAGCAGTTTTTCCAGTTCTGCGATATTCTCCACCGACGGCGGTTCGGCCTGCCAGACACGGCGCACCGCGTCGTAGCCGGGGGCCGCCTGGGGCGTGCCCTCCAGCCCGTCCAGCGCCGCGCGCAGGGCCGCGCCCTCCCCTTCCCGGCCGGGCTGCTGGCTGACGATGCCCAGAATATCCAGCGCGGCGGGGGGCGCAGCCGCCAGCATGGCGGCGGAAGGCGTGACAAAGGGGACCCGCAGCAGCTCCCGCACCGGGGTCAGGGCCGCGCTGGCGCGGGCGTCATCCTCCGCATGGGCGGCGCCGGGCCAACTCAGCCACAAAAAGTTCCGCGCGGCGGTGAGCGCCTTGTAAAAGCAGACGCCTTCGCGCAGGACCTTATTTTCAAAACAGTCGGGCAATTCGGCCCCCTGGGCCATCATGGCGTCCCGGTCGGCGTGGGTCAGCAACCCCTGGTCGCCGGGGGTCTGGGGGAACTCCCCTTCCACCAGACCCACCACGAACACCGCGTCGGTCTCCGGCAGGCGCATACGCCCGGCGGTGGTCAGAATCACACTGTCCAGGCTTTGGGGGATGTGCCCCATATCGGTGGTGCGCAGCAGCAGCGTGAACAGCTCGGCGTACTCCGCCGGGGGCAGCGGTTCTTCCCCCAAAAGCTGCGCCAACTGGTTGAGCAGCCCCATGACCACGTTCCACTCCCGCAGGACCTCATCGGCTTCCGGCAGGCGGCCCTGTTCCCGCAGGGCGGCGGCCAGCGCGTTCAGCGCCGTTTCGGCCCCCAAAGACTGCAAAAACAGGTAGATCTGTTTCGTCAGCGCAATGGCCCCGGCGTTTTTGACCCGCGGCAGAAAATGCTGCACCCGCTCCATCACAAAGGCGCGGGCGGCTTCGGCGTCCTCCAGTGTGCGGCGGTCCTCCTCCTGTTCGCGGTCGGAGTAGCCCGCCGCGCTGCGGGTGAAGGGTTCCCGCCAGTCGGCGGCTTTCAGCGGCCAGGTATAGGCGTAGTTTTCCAGCGCCGCCTGCTGGCGTTCCGGCAGGTCCACCAGCCCGGTCTTGAGCAGGCGCAGCACCGTGCGGCTGCTCACCCCCGTGCGGGCCAGGTCCAGCGCCGCGTGGACCGCCCGGGCGGGGGCGGTGTTTTCCGGCGTGGTGGCTTCGTCGCAGAACAGCGGGATGCCCTGCAACCGGAATTCATACCGCAGCGGCCCCAGATAGGCGGCCATATCGCGGCAGATGACGGCCATGCGGCCGTAAGGGGTGCCCGCACGGGCGCGAGCGGCGATGGCAGCCGCCACCGCCTTGGCTTCCTGCTGGCGACTGGCCGCCGCGTGGCAGACGATGGCCGGGTCGGCCGGGTCCACCGTCACCTGCGGCGTGTAGGCCGGGTCGGCCAGCAGCAGGTTGAGTTCCGCCAGCGCGGGGGCGTCTGCGTGGCGTGGGTCGTCGGTCAGCGTTTCGATCTGCACCGGCACACCGGCGTCGGCCGCCATGCGGCGCAGGCCGGCCGCCACCGCCTTGGCCCCGCTGAACAGCCCCATGCCGCCGTCCCGGTCCTGCATGCCGTCGCAGCACAGGCAGACCGTCACATCGGCCACCGGCAGCATGGCTGCCAGCAGCGCCCGCTTGGGGGCGTTGAAGGTATCAAATTCGTCAATGTACACCGCGCGCCCGGCGAAGAAGTCCGCGTCCAGATAGCGGGCCGCCAACTGCTGGCGGTCGCCGGGGTCCATGGCCGTCTGGCCCAGCAGTGCTTCATACGCGCCGTAGATCAGCGAAAGTTCCTGCAATTTGTCCCGGTCGGCCCCCGGCGCCAGCGCATAGGACGCGAGCGCCTGCGGGGTGACGCCGGCGCTTTTCAGTTCCTCGATGGTCTGGGCCGCCCGCTCACAGAACGCGGCGGAACGGCGCTGGCGGTTGTAGTAGACCACCTGATCCATCAGGGAATCCACCGCGCGGCGCACCAGCAGTGCCCGCCCGGCTTCGTCCAGCGTGCGCACCGCCGCACCGCCGTACCGCCGCAGCAGTGCTTCCGCCAGCGAGGTGAAGGAATAGCTTTCCACCCGGGCGGAGAGGGTGTCCCCCAGCGTGCGGTAGAGAAGCCCTTCGGTGGAGGAGGTGAACTGTTCCGGCACGATGAGCAGGCTGTTCTCGCCCCGTTCGGCACGGTCGCGCAGTTCCATCCGCATACGGCGGGACTTGCCGCTGCCGGAAGGCCCCAGAAGCAGGTGCAGCATACAAAAACGATCCTTTCTTGACAGAAAAAGAGGGAGCGGGCGCGCCCTTCCCTCTTTTGTACGGTATAAAACAAAGTTTTTCGCGCGCTCACAGCCCTCGCAGGGCGTCCAGCAGCGCGGAACGGACCTCGAACCGGCCAAAGACCAGCGCGTTTTCCTGCGGCGTGGGGTATTCGGCCGTTGCGCCCGACACACACAGCGCCGGGTACAGCACGCAGAACCAGTTGTGGCCCTGCGCTTCGCCCAGTTCCACCCGCAAAGCCTGATAGGTCCCGCCGGGCAGGGCGAAGCTGCCGTAGTCCTTCGGTTCAAAATCAAAAGTTTCCAGCCGCAGCACCGCCCGCTGGCCGCTGTGGGTCCTGAGCAGCGCCCCGTCGGCAGCGCGCTGCAGCACAGGCAGCGAACGGTGCAGCGCCTCCACCGCCTGCTGCGGGTCACCGGCTTCGGTCACAGCGGCGGGCAGCGCCGCCAGAATGGCGTCGCGCACCTGCAGCTTGATGAGCTGGTCCTCCAGCGTATCGCTGTTGGCCAGCACGTGCAGGCGGACCGTATCGGCCCGGACCTGCGCCGCCACCTGCGCGCGCCCCGCGAACCACAGTGTAAGTACCACGCTCAACAGGAACCCCAGGCCGACGCCCAGTTCCAGTACGGTTCTTCTCTTGTTTTCCATAGCGTATCCTCCCTTGCAAGGGGAGTATGGGCCGGAAACCAACACCGCAAACAGCGCGGGGAATTTTTACCGCTTCATCGGCCTGCGCACCGTGACGCGCGGGCCGCCGCGGGTGGGGCGGCACAGGTACACCTGCCGGTAGGACTGTTTGAGCGCCGACTGGGCCGCACGGGCCGCGGCTTCCTCCGCAAACACGCCGAACACCGCCGCGCCGCTGCCCGTCATCTGGGCGGTCAGCGCGCCGTTTTCCCGCAGGGCTGCGCAGATGGCGGGCGTTTCCTCCGCGCCGGAACAGTGTTCCAGCGCATTGCCCGCAGCCGCACAGACGGCCCGCAGGTTCTCCGCACGGACGGCCTGTTCCTGGGCTTCACAGTCGGGGTGGACCGGGCTGCCCATGGTGTCGTACCGGGCAAAAGCCTCCGGGGTGGAAACGCCCACGCTGGGCATGACCACCACGAACCAGCAGTCCGGGCAGGGCGGCAGGGCTTTCATCAGGTCCCCCACGCCGCGCACGCGGCAGGTGCCGCCCAGCAGGGCAAACGGCACGTCCGCGCCGATGCCTGCGCCGATGGCGCACAGTTCGCTCATGGAAAGGCGGGCGCCGTACAGTTCATTCAGCCCCACCAGCACGCCCGCGGCGTCGGCGCTGCCGCCCGCCATGCCAGCCCGCACCGGCACCCGCTTGTAGACCGTCATGTCCACGCCCGCCAGCAGGCCGGTGTAGCGGAAGAAAGCCAGCGCGGCCTTGACGGCCGTGTTCTTGTCGTTGGCGGGCACAAAGCTGCCCGGCAGCGTCAGGCACAGGTCATCGCTGCGGCGCAGGGTGATCTTTTCATACAGGTCGATGGTCTGCATGACCATGTCCAGATCATGATAGCCGTTGGGCAGCGTACCCACCACGTCCAGCGAAAGGTTCAGCTTGGCCGGGGCCAGCACGGTGACAGAGCGATATTTCATAGTCATCCCTCCAGGTTTACAGTCCAGCCGGATCAGGCCCGGCTTTTGCCGCTGCGCGCCAGCGAAACGGCGCACAGCACCGCCGTGACCAGCAGGCCCGCGCCGCCCACCAGCCCGATGAGGTCCGGCCCCACAAAGGGGTCGGCTGCGCCGGACATGAACAGCGCCGACGGCGCGCAGAGGTCCAGCGCGTTGAGCGAAGCATGCAGCAGCGCCGCAGGCCAGACCGAGCGGACCCGCAAAAAGATCCATCCCTGGATGCAGCCCAGCACCATGCAGAACACGATCATAGCCAGCACCCCGGCCAGCGGGTGGCCTGGGCCGTAGTTGTAGCCCATGGCGATGAACGGCGCGTGCCATACGCCCCAGACGGCCCCGGTCAGCAGGGCGGCCTGCAGCGGCGAAAATTTTTCACACAGTTTGGGCAGCAGGTAGCCGCGCCAGGCAAATTCTTCCCCCAGGCATTGCAGAAGGCCCATCCACGGGTTCACCAGCACCGCCAGGGGCAGCATGACCGCCAACTGCGCGGCGTAGTCCGGCAGGGTCTGCACGCCCAGGTCCCGCGCATACACAGACCCCAGCGGGTCGAACTGCGCGGGGAACAAAACAAAGAACAGCGCCGCGCCCGCATAGGCGATCAGCGGCGTGGCGAACCACGCGAAGGCGTACCGGCGCAGGTTGCCCCGCAGGTGCGGGGCAAGGTACAGGTTTTTCCAGCCTTCCCCGGTGACAAGGCGGGTCAGCACCACGCTGGCCGACGGGCTGAACATACACAATACCAGCGCCATACCGTCCTGCTTTTGCGCATACCAGAAGGCGAACAGCGCCAGGAACACCGCCGTGAAAGCGGCAAAGACCAGCAGTTCCCGCCGGGTCCGGGCGGGCAGCGTCTTTTTCCTATCCATTCCGCATCCTTCCTTCCCGCGCCGTCAGACTTTCAGCCAGCCGTTCTCCTGCAGGAAGGCGCGGATGCGCTGCATAGCCGTTTGCAGATGGTCCACACTGTAGGCGTAGCTGATGCGGGCGTAGCCTTCGCCGGAACGGCCGAAAGCATCGCCGGGAACGATGGCCACCTTTTTTTCCCGCAGCAGCCGTTCGCAGAATTCCTGGCTGGTCAGACCGCTGCACTGGATCGAGGGGAACACATAGAACGCCCCGCGGGGGTCAAAGCAGGCCAGGCCCATATCGTTCAGCGTCTTGACAAGGTAGCGGCGGCGGCGGTTGTACTCGGCGCGCATCATCTCGATCTGATCGTCGCAGTGGCTCAGCGCCGCGATGGCCGCGTACTGGCTGGTGGTGGGCGCGCTCATGATGCAGCTCTGGTGGATCTTGGTCATGACCGAGATGATGGGTTCCGGCCCCACCGCATAGCCCAGCCGCCAGCCGGTCATGGCGTAGGACTTGGAGAAGCCGTTGACCACGATGGTCCGCTCGGCCATGTCCGGCAGCGTCGCAAAGGAGATGTGGCGGTCCGGGCCGTAGGTCAGCTCGGAATAGATCTCGTCCGAGAGGACCACCACATTGGTGTCCCGCAGAACGTCCGCGATCTGTTCCAGATCCTGGCGGCTCATGACGGCGCCGGTGGGGTTGTTGGGGTACGGCAGGATCAGCAGCTTGGTGCGCGGCGTGATGGCGGCGCGCAACTGGTCGGCCGTCAGGCGGAACTCATTTTCCGCCCGGGTGGCGATGGGCACCGGCACGCCACCGGTCAGTTGGGTGATCGGCTCGTAGCATACAAAGCAGGGTTCCGGGATGATGACCTCGTCCCCCGGTTTGACCAGCGCGCGGATCGCCAGGTCGATGGCTTCGCTGCCGCCCACCGTCACAAGGACCTGCGCCACTTCATAGTGCATGGCGAAGCGGCGCTGCAGGTAGCGGCAGATCTCGGCGCGCAGTTCTTTCAGCCCGGCGTTGGCCGTGTATTTGGTGCGGCCCTGTTCCAGGCTGCGGATGCCCGCGTCCCGCACACTCCAGGGCGTTTTGAAGTCCGGTTCGCCTACGCCCAGCGAGATGCAGTCCGGCATATCGGCCGCCAGATCAAAAAACTTGCGGATGCCGGAAGGGCGCATCGCTTTGGCAGCGGGCGAAAGCAGTTCGTCGTAGTTCATCACAGCATCGCCCACTCTCTTTCGTCGGTCTCCTCGGCCAAGTACATCCGGCCGCCGCGCTTGTAGGCGCGCAGCACGAAGCTGGTCGCCGTCGAGATCACGTCGTCCAGCGGCGACAGGCGCTTTGCCACAAAGAGGGCAATCTCCTGGAAGCTGCGCCCCTTGATGATGACCTGCAGGTCGTAGCTGCCGCTCATCAGCAGCACGGTGTCCACCTCTTCAAAACCGGCGATGACCGTACCGATGTCGTCAAAGCCGCGGGATTTGTGCGGGGTCACGCGCAGTTCGATCACCGCTTCCACCAGGCTGACGCCGGCGCGTTCCCAGTCCACCAGCGCCTCATAGCCGCGGATGTATCCCTTGGCGGCGGCCTCGTCCATCATGGCCGCGACCTCCTGCGGCGTTTTGTCCATCATGGCGGCGATATCCTCGATGGGCATACGGGCGTTCTTTTCCAAAATGTGAAGCAATTCTTCCATAGTGGCACACCTCTTTATGTAGAATGCTTTGATTATACCACAACTGCGCCGGGATTGCACCAGATTTTTGTTCCCGCACGCAAAAGGACCCCCGCGCCGGGGCGCGGGGGTCCTTATAAGCATACTATTTGCGGGTCCGGGTCAGCCCACCGTATTGCCTGCGGCGTCCGCCTCCCCGGAAGCTGCGTCTGAATCCGCTTCGCCGCCGCCTTCATCGGTGGAAGATGCTTCACCGTCAGTCGAAGAAGCATCGCCGTCCGTGGAAGCAGCGTCCTCCGCCGGCGGTTCCTCGCTCTGGCTTTCCGGCTCGGCTGCTTCCGCCGGTTCGGTGGCCGCTTCCTCCGGCGCCGGGGTGGCGGTGGCGCCCATGGCGGCGTTCAGCTGGTCTTCCACCATCGTCTGGGTATCCTGCGAGAGCGCGTTCGTGGGGGTCGGCGTCGGGGTGGACACCACCTCCATCTTGCTTTCCTGCAGGGCAGTGAGGTACCAGTCGCGGTTTTCGCCGCGTGTAAAGACGTAGTCCATGTACTTGACGGGGTCCGTCGGGGCCGTCAGGGCCAGTTCGCCGCTGAGGCTGTTGCTGGTGGTGGGGATATAGCCCACCGTGACGTACCGCTTGCCGCCGGAGGTCGAGATCTTGACCACTTCCGGCGTGTACTGCGCCACCGAGCTGGTGACCGGCACAAGGTAGCACTGCTTTTCCTCGTTGTACTGGTACACAAATTCGTCGGTGGTAAAGCTGCCGTCGCTGACGGGGTAATCCGGCCCCAGCAGGTTGGCAATATAGGTGTCAATCTCCAGCTTGGGGATCATGGCCGAGCCGGTGTCCGGGTCGCGCTCATACTGGTCCAGGCTGCCGCCGCTGCTCTGCACTTCGTACACGGTGCCCCAGATGGCGGCCTGTTTGAATACGCCGGGGTCCACCGTGCTCACATCGTCAAAGGGCAGCGGGTCCAGCATGACCATACCGTACAGGCGGTCGGCGTATTCCTGGCGGCGGTCGGAATCGTCCAGCACGCTCTGGATCGCGCCCACCACCCAGCCAAGGACCGTGAACAGGCCGATCAGGGCCAGCAGCAAGGCCGCCGCGCCCAAAATCTGCCGCGCCAGACGGCGGCTGTTGCGGATTTGTTCTTCTCTGTAATTTGCCATAATGGGTCGTGGAACTCCTAAAACCGTGCGGACGCAGGGCCCGCGTTTTCGCAGCGCAGATGGGGTTTACTTGTTTTTATACATCTGCTCGTAATATTTCTGGTAGTCGCCGCTGGTCACATGCTCCATCCATTCGGGGTGCGCCAGATACCAGTCGATGGTCAGGACGATGCCCTTCTCGAACGGGGTCTCGGGGTACCAGCCCAGGTCGTTCTTGATTTTGGTGGGGTCGATGCCGTAGCGGCGGTCGTGGCCCAGGCGGTCCGCCACATGGGTGATGAGTTCCTCGCTGATGCCCTCATCCTTCAGGCGGTCATGGAGCTGGGCGATCACGGTCTTGACGATGAAGATGTTGGGGCGCTCGTTGTGGCCGCCCACGTTGTAAACTTCGCCGTCCTTGCCATCCGACGCCACCATGTCGATGGCCTTGCAGTGGTCCATGACATACAGCCAGTCACGGATCTGCATGCCGTCGCCGTACACCGGCAGGTTCTTGTGCTGCTTGGCGTTGTTGATGAGCAGCGGGATCAGCTTTTCGGGGAACTGGTAGGGGCCGTAGTTGTTGGAGCAGCGGGTGATGTTCATGGGCATGCCGTAGGTGTCGTGGAACGCCTTGACGAACATATCGGCGCTGGCCTTGCTGGCCGAGTAGGGGCTGTGGGGGCACAGGGGCGTGGTCTCCATAAAGTAGCCGTCGGGGCCCAGCGCGCCGTACACTTCGTCGGTGGACACCTGCAGGTACTTCTTGCCCGCCTTCCAGGTCTTGGCCGCGGCGTCATACCAGGCGTCCTTGCAGCACTGCAGCAGGTTAACGGTGCCCAGCACGTTGCTCTCCACAAAAATTTCGGGGTTCTTGATGCTGCGGTCCACGTGGCTCTCGGCCGCGAAGTTGATGACGTAGTCGGGGTCATACTTGGCGATCAGGTCGGCGACCAGCGCCTTGTCGCAGATATCGCCCTGCACGAAGATGTGGCGCGCGTCGCCCTCCACATCCTTCAGGTTCTCCAGGTTGCCGGCATAGGTCAGCTTGTCCAGGTTCACCAGGCGGATGTCCTGGTATTTTTCCAGCATATAGTGGACAAAGTTCGATCCGATAAAACCGGCGCAGCCGGTAACGAGGTAAGTTTTCATGATTTATTCTCCGTTCCAGTCAGCAAAGAAATCTTTCAGGGCTTCGCGCCAGTCGCGCATCTCGTCCCCCACCGTGCAGCGCAGCATGCGGTTTTCCAGCGCGCTCCAGGCGGGGCGGTTGGCGCTTTCGGGGTGGGCGGCCGCGTACTCGGCGCTGGTGCAGGGCACGACCTTGCAGGCAAGGCCCGCTTCCTGCATGATGGCGGCGGCAAAATCCGCCCAACTGCAGATGCCGTTGCCCGTGCAGTGGTAAATGCCGTAATCATGGCTGACGCTGAGTTTGAGGATATGGTACGCCAGATCCACCGCGTTGGTGGGGTTGCCCAACTGGTCATTGACGACGGTGATCTGCTCATGGGTCTTGCCCAGATTCACCATGGTCTTGACAAAGTTTTTGCCGTAACGGCTGTAGAGCCAGGCCGTGCGCACGATGATGTGGCGGCGGCAGAAGTTGCGGACGTACTGTTCGCCCAGCAGCTTGGTCTGGCCGTAGGCCGAGATGGGCGCGGGCTGTGCACACTCATCCAGCGGGATACCGCCGTTGGGCGTGCCCGGGAACACATAATCGGTAGACACATGGATCAGGCGGGCGTTGACCTTCTCGCAGGCAAGGGCCAGATTGCGCGGACCGATGGCGTTGACGGCAAAGGCCACATCGCGGGACGTTTCGCACCCGTCCACATTGGTGATCGCCGCGCAGTTCACCACCGTGTCGGGCTGGTGGCGGCGGATATAATTGATCGTCGCTTCCCGGTCGGTGATGTCCAGTTCATCCACATCCACGGGCAGGACCGTGGCCTTGCGCAGGCGTTCGGGCAGCGGCCCCAGGACGCAGCCCTCCGCCGCGAGCTGTCGCTGCAGTTCGGTCCCCAACTGGCCGCGGCATCCCGTAATCAAAATCTTCATCGCAATCCCTCTTCAATCAGTACAGCAGTTTATCGTCTGCCACATTCTTCAAGTGCATGCCGTAGGGCGATTTGCCGTAGCGCGCGGCGCTTTCCAGCAGTTTTTCCTTGCTGATCCAGCCGTATTTGTAGGCGATCTCTTCCGGCGCGGAGATCTTGATGCCCTGCCGCTGCTCGATGGTCTGCACAAAGGTCGCGGCTTCCACCAGGGAATCCATCGTGCCGGTGTCCAGCCAGGCATACCCGCGGCCCAGAAGCTGCACGTCCAGCTTGCCTTCCTGCAGGTACATTTCGTTCAGCGTGGTGATCTCCAGTTCGCCGCGGGCGCTGGGGCGGACCTTCTTGGCCATTTCGACCACGTCCTTATTGTAGAAGTACAGGCCGGTGACCGCATAGTTGCTCTTGGGTTCAGCCGGTTTTTCTTCGATCGAAGTGGCGCGGCCGTCCTTGTCGAACGCCACGACGCCGAAGCGTTCAGGGTCGTTGACGTAGTAGCCGAACACCGTGCAGCGCCCGGCCTCCACGTTGGCGGCGGCGGCTTTCAGGCGCTTGGAGAAACCGGCGCCGTAGAAGATGTTATCCCCCAGCACCATGGCGCAGCAGTCGCCCTGGATGAACTCCTCCCCCAGAAGGAAAGCCTGGGCCAGACCGTCGGGGCTGGGCTGGACCTTGTACTGCAGATGCAGGCCGTACTGGCTGCCGTCCCCCAGCAGCGCCTCGAACCGGGGCGTATCGGTGGGGGTAGAAATGATCAGAATGTCCTGGATACCCGCCAGCATCAGGGTGGACAGCGGGTAATAGATCATCGGTTTGTCATACACAGGCAGCAGCTGTTTGGAGGTGACCATCGTCAGCGGGTACAGTCTTGTGCCGGCTCCTCCGGCAAGGATAATCCCTTTCATCGTTACAACTCCTTCGTACACAAAGCACCGTGCGCGCCGCCCATCCCACGGGGAAAGTCCCCTTCGGGCATAATCTCACACAATATTGGAATTATTATAGCGCATTTGCGCCCCCCGCGCAAGGGGAAAATCCCGGCGGCCGGTGCGGCGCAGGTGGCAGGCCTTCCGCACGGGCGGGCGCAGCCCTTCGTCCGGTCGGTTTTTTGACGCTTTGACACGGCCTGCCCACCGCACCCCGGCGCGTTTTTCGGCGTGCGGCGTATGCCGCCGCGCTGGGGTTTGTTTCCAGTTTGTCATCTTTTTCTTACGAACGCTTGACGCAGGGCATACCATATGATAGAATATACGCAGTGTAATTGTCGATGGTCCGCGGACCGTCTGGAAGAATACGTTCTGGACTTTGAATCTTTTTGAAACTTTAAGGAGGCGTTTTCTCTTTGAAGCGCTTTTTATGTGCGGCGTTTTTTATCGCGCTCGTGGCCCTGCTGGCTGCCTGCGGGGTGTTGAACCGGACCGACAGCACGGTCCAGGCTACGGCCACCCCCACCAATTTTACTTCCCGCGCCCAGGAAGATGAGCCGGTCACCGTTCACGAAACATCCGCCAAGGTGGATGTGGTAACGGCCCAAAGCCGCCAGACGCCCGCTGCCACGTCTGCGCCGGAGCAGCAGGACCAGACCCCCACCCCCGCCACCGGGGATATGCCGGTATTGTATCTGGCCGGGGTCGTCGGCCTGATTTTGATCTGTTCGGCCGGGCTGCTGATGCTGCGCAGGATCTGATGAAGTTGAAACGCCCCTTTTCCGGGGCGTTTTTATTTTGTGCCCGACGGGCAGGGAGGTGAACCGAGCCGATGGCGAAACGATACCGCAGACTGCATGGCGATACCGCCTACTATCCTTTTGCGGCCCGTACCGGGCTGCGCGCCAAACAGCGCCGCCATGCCCGCCGCCTGCGCCGGGCCGGCGCCGTGGTACTGCTGCTGGCCGCCGCGCTGCTGGTGCGGCAGACGGTCTTCCGCGGCGGGCAACCCGAACCGCCCGCTGTTCTTCCCGCCGCGGCCCAGACCGCTACCGGGGAGAGCGCCCGCGTGACCGTACAGCCGGTATCTGCCACACGGGACGCCCTGGCCCAGACCGAAGCCGCCGACGCGGACGCCCGCGCCACGCCGGAAGCCGCGCCCACCCCCGCGCCGTCCCAGACCGCCCGCGTGCTGCCCGCTTACCGGGAACTGTACGAGGAGAACCCCGACCTGGTGGGCTGGCTGCGGGTCGAGGGGGCCGATATTGACCTGCCGGTGGTGCAGACCCCCGGCGACAACGAATACTATTTGCGCCGTGGCTTTGACGGGTACTACGCCACCGGCGGCACGCTGTTTTTGGACGAACGGTGTTCCATCGCGCCGGAGGACCCGACCGCCGACTGGCTGATCTACGGCCACAACATGAGCGACGGTTCCATGTTCGGCTGCCTGACCTGCTACCGGGAGGAAGCCTTCTGGCGCGAACACCCGACCTTCACCTTTGACACGATCTACGAAGCCGGGACCTGGCAGATCGTTGCCGTGCTGGACACCACGCTGGGGGCTGACGAACTGCCCTACTACACCTTCTTCGACGCGGACAACAAGCTGGAATGGGAGCAGCGGGTGGACGCCATCCTGGACCTGGCGCTGTACGATACCGGCGTGCGGCCGGAATACGGGCAGCAGCTTTTGATCCTTTCCACCTGCGGCGACCACCGCCCCAACACCGACACCCGCTTTGCCCTGCTGGCCGTGCGGATGGAAGAATGAGCATTTCGGCTCTTGCATTTTGCCGGTGAATCGGCTATGATGTTGCAAGACCTGTATATGTATATGAAAGGAGTTTTTGCTGTATGGCAGAATTTACCTACGAGATCACCGAACGCATCGCGGTGCTTTCCACCAATGCGCGCGGCTGGGAGCGCCAGCTCAACATGATCAGCTGGAACGGCAATCCCCCGAAGTACGACATCCGCGACTGGTCCCCCGACGGCAGCCGCATGGCGAAGGGCATCAGCCTGACGGCGGAGGAACTGAAATCCCTGCGGGACATCCTCAACGATCTGGAACTGTGAGGCAGCCATGGAAGACTACCACGCCCAATTTGTGGAGATCTACACCAAAAACATCACCCGCCCCGGCGCCGACCGCCTGCTGAACTGGCTGGAAACGACGGACTTTTTCACCGCGCCCGCCTCCACCCGTTTCCACGGGGCCTGCGAGTACGGGCTGGTCATGCACAGCATCAACGTTTACCACGCCATGATGCAGCACTTTTTCACCGAGGGCGAGAACGCCGAAAGCTACGCCATCTGCGGGCTGCTGCACGACCTGTGCAAAGCCAATTTTTACAAGGTCAGCACCCGCAACGTGAAAAACGACGCCACCGGCCAGTGGGAGAAAGTCCCCTTCTACCAGGTGGCGGACCAGTTGCCCTACGGCCACGGCGAGAAGAGCGTGTACCTGATCGAACATTTCATGCGGCTGAAAACGGCGGAGGCCGTGGCCATCCGCTGGCACATGGGCGGTTTTGACGACGCGGTGCGCGGCGGCAGTTTTGCCGTCAGCGACGCCTACAACACCTACCCGCTGGCGGTCAAGCTGCACATCGCCGACCTGACTGCCACCTACCTGATGGAACAGGGCACCAGCAGCGTGGAAAACGGCCACCCCAAAAGCAAATAGCCCTCCAAGCCAATCTGCCCCGCCGGGTTCCCGGCGGGGCAGATCTTTGTTTATCAGGCTTTACCGGGGCAGCGTCACCGTCCACTCGGCCAGCAGGGGCAGGTCCTCGCGGTTTTTATCCACGAAGCGGACGGTCAGTTCCGCCGCGCCCTCGGGCGCCGCGTCCAGATAGGCACGGAACACCGACGTCCCCCCCTCCTCAGTGCGCAGTTCTTTGGCAGGTTCCAGGCTGGCGCCGTCCGCGGTGAACACCTGCAAAGCCGGACTCACGCCGTTCTCCTGCGGGGCGACGGAATAGGTCACGCAGGTCTCGCCGGGCGTTGCGGCGACGCTTTGCAGCGTTATGCCGTTTTGGCTCCCCGCGCTGAAAGTTCCCATCCGGGTGAGGGTCTCGTTTGCCGACGCCGTAAAGGACAGCGCGTAAATGCCGTTCAGCGGGGTCTGCTGCGGCTCGCCTTCCCCGCTGTACACGACCCCCACCAGATCGGACAGCGTGATCTCCGCCTGCATATCCTGCGTATTGCCGGTATAGCCCGCCAGGTCATAGTCCAGTTCGCAGACGAAGGTGTGGTCGTCCTGCTTGCTGAAGCGGGGCAGCATGTCGCAGGAGACGGGCTGCCCGTTGAGGGTCACGCCGCCGTACAGGGCGTTGGCTTCCGCTTCGGTGGCCGTTTCGTCCAGCAGCGGCGGGTCGATGGTCACGGCGTCGAAACCGGCCAGGCTGTCATCCTCCGCCGTCAGGACCAGGCCCACCCGCAGATACAGTTCATCGCAGTAGATCTGGCGCAGGCTGAGTGTATAGGTTTCCGGGGCAGCACGTCCCGCTATCCCGGCATCCCCGTCCTGCTGGGCCAGCATCGCCTGGGGGGCTTCCCCCGGCTGGGATTCGGGGGCGTTCTCCGCCTGTAGCTGGGCAGGCTGGGCGTAGCCGCTCACCTGGTCGCTCTGCAGCCAGGCTTTGGGCTGTTCATTGATGTAGGCGAACACATTGCCCAGAAGGGGCAGCCCTTCCGCCAGGGCGGGGTTGACGCCGTTGATCCCCACCAGCAGCAGCGCGCAGGCCGCGCCGCCGGCCAGCACCTTGCCAACGGCCGCCCAGCGGTGCCGTGCCCGGCGGCTGTGGCGGCGCTTTTCGGCGCGCTTTACGCGGCCCACCACCGTGCGGGTCAGACGGTCCATCTCTGCGCCGGTAAGGGGCTCCGACCCGCAAGGCAGGTCGTTCAATTCCTGCATCAGATCATGCTCGTCATACATGGGTGATTCCTCCTTCACGCAGTTGGATGCGCAGCCGGTCCCGGCCGCGGCACAGGCGGGTATTCACGTTGGCTACGCTCAGGCCCAGCGCGGACGCGATCTCCTTGCTGGACTGCATCAGATAATATTTTCGCAGGAAAATTTCCCGGTCGGGCGGCCCCATGGCGGCCACCAGCGCCCCCACCAGGTCGGTGGCTTCGCCCCCGGTCTCCGGCGGCAGGTCGGCCAGGGTACGCGCCATTTCGTCGGTCAGGGGCACTTCTTCCCGGCGGCTCAGGGCGCGGTAGCGGTTGATGCCCATGTTGCGCGCCGTAACGATCAGCCAGGCCCGCACCGGGATCTGCCCGTCGCGGATCTTCCCGGCGTTGCGCCACAGCGCCACAAACACATCGGCCATACATTCTTCCACATCATGTTCCCTACCGGGAAGGATGCGCCGCAGAATGCCCCGGACCAGCGCGGCATAGTCCCGCATGGCCCAGTGCAGCCCCGTTTCCGGGTCTGTCAGGATTGCCTGGGCCAGACTGGGCGTGACGATGCTGTTCATACCATCTCCTCCTTTGGAATCCCTTCATTCTGGTAAACAAATCCTGGAAACGGATTCTTACAAAAAACGCCGAAAAAAACACAAAAAAGCCGCCCCGGTCAAAGCCGGGACGGTTTTGTGCTGAAATATAGTCCTCACCCCTGCTCCTGGTCGTGGATCTTGTCGATCTCGTCCTGAAGCATCTGGGAGATGGGATGCCGCGCATTGCGCAGCCTGCGGCTGCCGGGTTTGGGCGGGGGCGGCGCGGCGCGATGGGAACGCACCGGCTGCGCGGTCGCCTTGACCCGGAACTGGGGCGCGGCAGGTTTGGGGGCAGCCGGCGGTTCGGGCATTTCCGCTTCAGGGGCCGCCCATTCGGGGTTGCCCTGGGCGAAATCGCGCATTTCGGTGCCCAGTTCCTTCAACTCGGCTTCAGTATCATCCAAAGCCTTGTAGATGGCCTGGGTCAGCCCGTCCAGGTCCAGGGCGGCGGCGCTCAGCCGCTGGTCCACCCGGGCCAGACGGTCCCGCACCAACATGACACCGGCCGCGATGCCGCGGGCGTTTTCCGCCATGCGGCTTTTCTGGGTGTCGGCCTGCTGTTTCAGTTCTTTTTCTGCGCTTTCGGCGTAGAGCTGCGCGTCGGCCAAAATTTTGCAGGCTTCCATCCGCGCTTCCCGGATCGCGTCCGGCGTGGGGGCGGCCGCCGTGCCCGCCTGCCTTGCGGTGGTCAACTGCTTTTGCAGATCTTCCACCTGCTGCTGCAGGTCATGGCACTTCAACTGCCAGATATTGGCGTTCTTCTGGCTTTCCTGCTGGCCGGTCTGGTATGTATCCACCTGCTTTTGCAGGGCCTCCAGCTGGTCCTCCCCCTCGCGGCACTTGGTCTCCGCTGCGTCCGCGCGCTGGTTGGCCGCGTCCACCTCGGCCTGCAGCGCCGCGATATGACTGTCGGAGTCACTGCGCGCCCGGCGCAGCGATTCCAGTTCGGATTCGAGTTTGTGCAGCTTCTGCTCGTACTCCATTTGGCGCTGCTGGCTTTCGTCGGCCAGCGCGTTCATGTAGGCCAGCACATCGTTTTTATTGAATCCCATCCATTCGGAGCGGAAGCCCCGTTCCTGAATGTTTTTTGTATCAGATGGCATGGCGTTTTACATCCTCTCGCGGCAAATGGAAAAATCAGGAACGCTTGTTCAAGATGCTGAGCAGGTCGTCGAAATAATCGCCGTCATCCTCCTCTTCCTCCGGCGCGCTGGCGCTGGTGCCCACAGGGGTATCCACGCCCGTGCTGAAGGACTGGGTAAAGATGGGGTTGGGCATCACAGGGTTGATGTCCGGCGCGGCGGGTTTGGCAGGCTCAGCCGGCTGCGCAGCCTCGGCGGGCTGGGTCGTGGCGGCGCGCTTGGCGTCCACATGGGCCTGGATGGGCTCGTCGATCTCCGGCGTGCTCTCGAAGCCGGTGGCCACGACGGTAATGCTCATCTCGTCGCTCAGGCGCTCATCAAAGGCAGTACCCCAGATGATGTTGGCATCGGGATGGGCGGACTGGGTGATCATGGAAGCGGCGGTCTCCACATCGTCCAGGCCGATGTCGGGGCTGGACGTGATGTTGATGATGACGCCGCGCGCACCGGCGATGCTGGTCTCCAGCAGCGGGCTGGAGATGGCCGCCTTGGCCGCGTTCTCCGCCTTGCCGGCGCCCTTGGCGACGCCGACGCCCATGTGGGCGAAGCCGGCGTCCTTCATGATGGAACGCACGTCCGCGAAGTCCAGGTTGATGAAAGCCGGGATGTTGATCAGACTGGAGATGCTCTCGACGCCCTGGCGCAGCACGTTGTCGGCCGCCTCAAAGGCGTTCATCAGGGTGATGCGCTCCTGGCTGATGAGCTTCAGACGCTCGTTGGGAATGACGATCAGAGAGTCCACGTGCATCATCAGGGAAGCGATGCCCTGCTCCGCCAGGCTCATCTTGCGCTTGCCTTCAAAGGCGAAGGGCTTGGTCACGATGCCGACGGTCAGGATGCCCAGGTCATGGGCAGTCTCCGCCACCACGGGCGCGGCGCCCGTGCCGGTGCCGCCGCCCATACCGGCGGTGATAAAGACCATCTGCGCGCCCTTCAGCGCGTTGGAGATCTCGTCCTTGCTTTCTTCGGCGGCACGCTGGCCGACCTCGGGGTCCGCACCGGCGCCGCGGCCTTTGGTGAGCTTGGCGCCCAGCTGGACCTTCTGCGTAGCTTTGGAGTTGAGCAGTGCCTGCTGGTCGGTGTTCATCGCAACGAACTCGACCCCCGACAGACCGGACTCCACCATGCGGTTGACAGCGTTGCCGCCGCCACCGCCTACGCCGATGACCTTGATATTGGTCACATTTTGCATTTCTTCGTCGAGAACGAATGCCATGTGTGTATCCCCCTAAAGTGTGAAAGTGTCAGCGGATCTGTCACGTGCAGTCCCAAAATGGGCGCACTGACCCGTGATTTTTTACCTATAACTGTCTATTAGGATAACAAATTTCCCGCACAATTTCAATACCCGCAAAGAAAAATCGCAAAAAAATGCCGCCGCGTCTGCAAGTTCCACCAAGTGATCAGGGGGTATGGGCAAATTCTTTGGTACAAACGTAGAATTTTATCGCCTTTATTCGCCGGCCTGCTGGCGGATGCACTGCCCGCCCAGCCGCGCCAGGTCGCCGGGCAGGTCCGCATAGCCGCGCCGGATATGCCCGGGGTCCCGCAGAACGGTCGTGCCCCGCGCCGCCAGCGCGGCCACCAGCAGCGCCGCCCCGCCCCGCAGGTCCGGCGCCGTGACCCGGGCCGAATGCAGCCGCGCCCCGCCCGCGATGCGCAGCATACGCCCCCTGGCCGTGCAGTCCGCCCCCATGGCCGCGAACCCTTCCGCGCAGGAAAAGCGGTTGGCGAACAGGTGGTCGTAGATCTCGCTGGGGCCTTCGGCTTCCAGCAGCACGGCGGCAGCCAGGGGCGCGGTATCAGTGGCGAAGGCGGGCCAGGCGTTGGCATATAGATGCTGCCCGCCGCGCAGGGGCCGGTCCGGGTCGCGGGCCAGTTCCACTGTATCCGCGCCGGGGCGCACCTCCACGCCGCAGCTTTGCAAAAAGTCCAAAAACGCGCGGTAGTAGCGCGGCGCGCAGCCGTTCACCGTGATCTGCCCGCCCGCGGCCGCCACCGCCGCCGCATAGGTGGCCGCGGCGATGCGGTCCGGCACCGGCGTATAGGCGACGCCGTTCAAGGTCTGCCGCCCCCGCACGACGATGACCGGCGTGCCCTCGCCGGTGATCTGTGCCCCGCAGGCGCGCAAAAACCGCGCCAGGTCGCAGACTTCCGGCTCACAGGCCGCGCCCCGCAGCACCGTGGTGCCCATGGCGCAGCAGGCCGCCATCAGCAGCGTGGCCGTGGCCCCCACGCTGGGCAGGCGCAGCGTGAAGTCCGTGCCCCGCAGCGGGCCGAAGCGCCGCAGCGTGACGGCTTCGCCTTCCAGTTCGACCTGCGCCCCCATGGCCGCCAGCCCCGCCAGATGGATATCCACCGGCCGGGGGCCAAGACGGCACCCGCCCGGCAGGGGCAGCCGCACCATACCCGCGCGGCAGAGCAGCGGTGCCAGATAAAACACCGAACTGCGCATGGCCCCCGCCAGCGCAGGCGGAATCTCGCCACAGAGGGCGGCCGCCGGTATCGGCAGCGTACACAGGTCCGGCCCGTGGCGCGACGCCCCGGCCCCCACCGCCTGCAGCAGCGCCAGGCTGGTATCCACATCGGCCAGGTCCGGCACGCCGCGCAGGCAGCACGGACCGCCGCACAGCAGGGTGGCCGCCAGCAGCGGCAGCACACTGTTTTTGGCGGCGGCCGGTCGTATGGTCCCGTGCAAGGTATGCCCGCCGGTAATCGTGATCGTCTGCATGATGGCCCCCTTTTGCACCGCAACGGAAAAAGGCGCGCGGCGCATCCCGCACCGCGCCCCTGCGCCGCCGGGTCCTGCCCTGCGGCGCCGCGCTGCTTTACTGTGCATGTTTGTCTTACTACTTTATATATTGAGGTCCGCGGCCCGATATGCCCGCCTTTACAGCAGCACCGGCTGGACCTGCACCCCGCGCAGCGCGCCTTCCAGCGCGTCCGGCAGTTGGGAGAAGTCGCTTTTCAGGCTGCACGGCTTTTTATAGCTGTCATCCTGTCCGAAGGGCACAAAATAATAGTGGCGGCGCTGCAGCAGGGTCGCCAGCGCCGGCGCGCTGCCCGAAAGCCCGTCGTTGGTGGACGGCGCCAGCACCACGGGCCGCCCGATACGCAGCAGGCTTTTGGCCGCCAGCGTCACCGGGGTGGAGCTGATCCCCGCCGCCAGCAGCGCCATCGTGGTGCCGGTGGCCGGAGCGATCACGAGCGCCTGGGCCATATGCCGGGGGCCCAGCGGCTCCACCTCCTGCAGGGTCGTGAGCGGCGCGTGGCCAGTCATCTCCCGCAACGTCTGCCGCAGCCCGCTGGCTGTGCCGAAGCGCGTGTCCTGCGTTGCGGCGCTGGCGCTGAGGATGGGCAGCACCTTCCACCCACGGCTGCAAAGGGCCTCCACCTGCGGCAATACAGCCGAAAAACTGCAAAAGCTGCCGCACAGCGCAAACGCTACGGTGCGCGGCGCTTCCCTGTCCAGATCCCACTTCATACCGGTTCCCCCCTGTCTTGCAGCAGATGCAGCACGGCCCGGGCGGTCAGCGCACCGGCCGTACAGGGCGCGTACCGCCCCGGCAGCGCCGAAGCCAACTGCGCACGGATGCCCAACTGCTCTGCGGATGCGAAATCCACCCCGCCCGGACTGCTGGCCAGATCGACCACCAGCGCCCCGCGCGGCAGCTTTTGCAGCAGCGCGCGGGGCAATACCGGCGCGGGGATCGTATTGATGACGGTATCGAACTGCGGCAGGCAGCCGGGCAGGGCGTCCAGCGGTTCGGCACAGCAACCCGCGCCCCGGGCTTCGGCCCGCTGTTCCGCGCTGCGGGCCGCCACCGTCACCTCCGCGCCCAACAAAACCAACCGCTGCGCCAGCGCGCGGGCGACCCGCCCGTAGCCCAGCACCAGAAAGCGGCTCTCCCACACGGTGCGGCGGCGAAGTTCCAAAAGCAGCGCCAGGCAGCCTTCCGCCGTGGGGATGGCGTTGAGGGCCTCCAGCTCCGGATACGCAAAGTAATCCACCAGGGGCAGGTCCGCTTCCCGGGCCGCCCGCTGTAATGGTGCGCCGGGACGCCCGGCCAGCAGCAGCGTGCCGGGGCGCACCGCCTGCAGAATGCGCGCCGTTTCGTCGTTGATCCGCTGCTGCGCCGCCGGGAACAGCACCCAGTCGGCCCAGGCAGCATCCGACGCATCCACCACGCGGTAGCCCGCCGCGCGCAGCGCATCGGCCGCGGCCTGCTGCCGCAGGCTGCGCCCTGCCACACAAAAGGTTTTCGACATCGCATTTCCCCCTTTCGTTGGGCCATACTATGCCCGCGGCGGGCCGGGGCGTTCCTGCGGCGCGGCGCAAAAGGCGGCCCCGTTTCCCGCAGAGGAACGGGACCGCCAGCCGCAAACAAAACAGCCCCCCGGCAGCATGGCCGGAGGGCTGTAAGCATATTTTTCAGTTTTGTGCAGTTTTCAGCGGGGATCAGTAGTACCGAAGCGCGTTGCACTGGCCGCGCCAGACCTGTACCGGGTCGATGGGGACCGTGCCGATGCGCATTTCGGCCACCGTGATGCGGCCGCAGGTGCCGAGTTTCTGCCCCTGCGTGAGAGTGTCGCCTTTCTTGACGCTGACATCCCGCAGGTCGTAGAAGATGCTCTTGACGCCCGCGCCATGGTCGATCACCAGCGTGTACCCCAGGTCGCCGCCCAGGTCCTGCGCCAGAAGCACGGTGCCGTCGGCGGGAGCGATCAGCGATTCGCCGGAGGAAGTGTTCAGCACTACGTTGGTGGCCGTGCGGCCGCCCGCGCCGGTATTCGTATCGCGTTCGCTATAGCTGCGGCCCACATACTCGGTCGTGCCGAAAGCCAGCCGCACATCCAGCGAATTGAGGAAAGGCTGGACGAAGCCGCTGTTGCTCCAGGCAAGGGTATCTGCGCCGGTCTTGAACAGGTTCTGCACCGTGGCGGGCAGGTCCTTTGTGCCGATATAGGGCGCGGTGAGCTGCGAGTCGGAGTAATAGTCCTTGTACTGCCACTCTTCGGCCTGGATCTCGACTTCAAAAGTCTTGGTATAGCCGCCCGCCCGAACGGTCAATTCCTGCGTACCGGCGGCCGCGTTCCAGGGGATCGGGATATAGCAGACCCAGCCCGTGCCCGAGGGGAAGAAGCCCGGATTTTCCAGCTTGGTGGTGAGCACCGGCGGCTGGCCGTCCATCGTTTCGCCCACGCGGACCGCCAGCGCGCTGCCCTGCGTCACCTTTTCCGAAGAAAGCTGGATCGACGGTTCGATCCCCACCGTAAAGGTGAAGCGCCAGGTCTGGCTGCCGGTGACCGTAGTTTCGCCCGGGACCTTGCTGGCGTCGCTGTAGACCGTCAGTTCGGCCGTATATGCGCCGTTGGCGGCAAAGCGGAAAGCGGCGAAATCCTTCGTGTCACCCTCATAAACCGTTGCGCCGGTGCTGTCCGTGACGGTCAGTTCATCCCGGTAGCCGGAGGGCGAAACGGTGAAATCCGGCGAGACCTGATCCACCGTTTCTTCCAGCGCCACCGGCGTGCTGCTGAGCGTGTCGGCGTAAGTGCGTTTGAAGAGATTGCCCACGACGGGGACCTTCCACTTGTAGGCGGCGGGTTCCACCGCCTGCCCGTCGAAGGTCACTTCGATGCGGGGCACCATATCCGGGGTGGCGTTGCCGTACAGCCACGCCACACCGCAGCCGGAAATGACCAGCACGATGAACAGCACCAGCAGCAGCCATTTGGCTACGCCGGACAGGCCGCTTTGCAGCCCGGTCGCCAGCGGGGCGGAGTCTTCCTCCCCGTCAGAGGTATCGTCCCCTTCGGCGTTTTCTTCGGCGGGCGCGTCCTCGTCCGCGTCGGGTATCTCTTCATCCACCTGGGCCATGATCTGCTCAATGGAGAGCTGCACGGTCCGGGTCATATCGGAAATGCGCTTTTCTTCTTCCTCGGAGAGTTCTTCCTCGTCCTCGCCGTCCTCCGGCGCGGGTTCCTCCCCTTGCGCAGCGATTTCCGCGCTGGATTCCGTTTCGGGCTGTTCTGCCGGTTCGGAAGTTTCGGCAGCTTCCGCTTCGGGCGCAGATTCCGTTGCTGACGGTTCCGCCGGTTCGGCAGGTTCGGGCTGTTCCGGCGCGGCTTCTTCCGCAGAAGCGACCGTTTCCGGGGTTTCCGGTTCCTCCGGGGCTTCCTGTTCCGATCGTTCCGTTTCCGGCTGCGGGTCCGCCGAAGTTTCCCGCGGTGGTTCCACGGTGTTTTCCGTTTCGGCGGTCTCGGCAGGTTCGGCAACCCCTGTTTCGGGCGCAGGCTCCGTTGCAGACGGTTCCACCGTTTCGGCGGGTTCGGGCTGTTCCGGCGCGGATTCTTCCGCAGAAGCGCCCGTTTCCGAAGTTTCCGGGGCTTCCGGCGCAGCCTGTTCCGTTTCCGGCTGCGGCGCCGGGGTCACAGCGGGGCCGGCGCTGCCTGCTTCGGGGGCAGACGGCGCTTCCTTTGGCTTCTCCTTCGGTTCCTCAGGCCCGGTCACGGGCTGTTCACGCCCCTCGCCGGCCGGGCGCGGCACAGCCGCCGTCCCCCGGTCCGTATTCTTTTTTCTGCGGCGGCGACGCCGGTTCTTTCCCTGTTCCGGCGCGGCCGCCCTGTTCTCTTCTTGCATAATATACGCCACTCCCCTTGGGATCTGCTGAAATCAAAAACCAAAGATCCCATGCCTGTTCATGTATAATCGCGGGATCGCCCGGTTATTCCGATTCACGGAATTGCAGGCCGCTGTTGCCGCCCATCGCTTTTTCCGGGTCCACCGATTTATTGCCGATCCGCAGTTCATAGTTCAGATCATGTGCATCGCCTGCAGTTCCCACCGCGTCGCCGGTAGAGACCTTCTGCCCGACCTCCACGGAGATTCCCTCCAGGCCGAACAGATAGCTCTTTACGCCGCAGCCGTGGTCGATGACCACTGTGCCGCCGGTCAGCGTCAGGTTGCCCGCATAGACGACCTCGCCGCTCTGGGGCGCGGTGATGGTCTCGCCCGCTGCCACGTCATAGGTCAGCCCGGTGGACTGGCCGTTGCGCTGCCCGTCCACCATATAGATCTGGCCGTAGGCGCAGGTCATGACCGACGTGCTGGGGCTTTGGAACGCGCCCGACCAGTATTTTTCCGCTTCGCCGGTGGTGTACAGCGGCCAGATGGCGTTGCGGAACTCCTCCGCGCCGCCGCTTTCTTCTTCCGGCTCCGTCACGATGTTGTCATACTCGGTCTTGGTGACGGTCAGCGTGATGTCGCGGGTCAGGCTGCCGCAGGTCAGCGTCATGGTATGGTCGCCGCTCTCGGCATTATAGGTCACGGGAATATAGCCCATGTAACCGCTGGCGGTCTTGCGGAACCAGACCGAGCCCAGGTCGGTCTCCAGCGCAGGCTCCCCGTCCAGAATGCCGGAAAGCTGCAATGCCACCACGCTGCCCTGGGGCGCGCGCTCCGCGCTGAGGGTGACTGTGGGCGCCAACTGCATGGTGTAGGACGCACGGTAGGCGTACCACCCCTGTGCATCGCCGGACGGTTCGTCCGACTCATGCCAGGCGGTGACCTGGAGCTCGTACGCGCCGTTTTGGGCATAGGTATAGGTATTGCACGTTTCTTCATCGGCATACCATTCGGTCCCGTCGGGGGCCGTGACCGTGATCTCGGCACGGGTCACCCATTCCGGCAGCACGAACTGCGGCACTTCGTCAGAAAAAGTGCCCAGCTTTTGCACGGTCAGATTGGTAGGGCTCTGGTATGTTTTGTTGACGGCGTCGCCCAGCACCGGCACGACCCAGTTCCAGCCGTTGGGTTCCAGTTCGGTATCGCCGAAGGTGACCGCCTCCTGCGGGAGGGAATCTTCCCCCGTGCGGCTGTATAAAAACAGGGCCGCCGCGCCCAGCAGCAGCGCGATCATCACAACGACCATGGCGAGCCATAGAATGAATCTGCGCATAATATCCCCCTGCCCGGCCGCCGCAGGGCTGCCGGGGCATGACTTGTAAAGCCTTGCGTCCCTTTACGGTGACTAAAAAACCGGGCGCGGTCAGGTCTGCGCCCGGCGGCTTATTCTTTTTCTTTCAGGTTCTTTCAGATCTGGCCGTCGGCCTCGTCCTCGGACGCGGGCGCGTCGGGCTGGATCGTCTGGTAAACGGTATCGTCGCCGTAGTCGTCCTCGTCGTCATCCTCATACTCGTCCTCATTGAAGAGCAGGCGCTCGTATTCGTCCAGCTCTTTCTCGCGGCGGTGGAGGTACAGGGCGGCGGCAGTCAGCGCGCCGGCCGCTACAAACAGGAATGCCAGTACGGCACCAAACGTCGATTTTTTCATCATGGGGCATTCTCCTTTCCGGGATCAGGCCGCCGTGCGGCCTTATTGCTGTGAACGTCCCGTCGTGCAGGGACTTCCGCCTGCACCGGGTCGTTTTTATTATACCCGACCTTGCGCCGGAATACAACACTGACCATGTAAAAAATTGGCAGATCACCCGGCCGTTTTTACAGGTAGGCTGCGTAGGCATTGGGCACTGCGTAGATCTGCGCCAGTTGTTCGGGCGCGGCCCAGACCCAGCCCTCCGGCAGCGGGACCGCCGGGGCCTGCCCGCGCCACCCGCCCAGGTGCCAGACTTTGTGGGTAAAGACGTGCCTGGCCGGGGGCAGCGCCTGCCCCCATTCGACCGTGACGCCGACCTGCGCCAGGCGGTCCGCCAGTTCGTTCTGCGTCAGGCTTTCCTCCCAGGCGGCGGGCTGCCACAGCCCCGCCAGCAGGCCGCGGGCCGGGCGGCGCTGCAGCAGCAGCCCCGCCGGGCTTTGCACCAGCGCGACCGTGACCGGCACTTCGGCTTTGGCCTTGGGCGCGGGCTTGACCGGCAGTTCCGCCTGCCGCCCCGCCGCATACCCCTGGCAGAGTTCCGCCAAGGGACACTGTTCGCAGTGCGGGGCGCCGGGCACGCAGACCAGCGCGCCCAGTTCCATCAGCGCCTCGTTGTAGGGGCCGGGGGCGTCGGCGGGCATCTGGTCCAGCACGCGCCGGGTGAACTGCCGCTTGACGGCCGGGCGCGTGATGTCGGCATCATCGTTGTAAAGCCGGGCAAAGACCCGCAGCACGTTGCCGTCCACCGCCGGGACCGGCAGGCCGAAGGCGATGCTGGCCACGGCCCCCGCCGTGTAATCCCCGATACCGGGCAACGCGCGCAGGGCGTCATAATCGGCGGGCAGTTCGCCGCCGTAGCGTTCGCAAACGATGCGCGCGGCCTTCTGCATATTGTTGACGCGGTTGTAGTACCCCAATCCCTGCCAGAGTTTGCGCAGCGCGTCCGGCTCACAGGCAGCCAGCGCGGCCGGGTCCGGCAGGGCTGCGATAAAACGGTTATAATACGGGATCGCCGCGGCCACACGGGTCTGCTGGAGCATGATCTCGCTGACCCAGATATGATAGGCAGAAGGCTCCTGCCGGAACGGCAGGAGCCTTCTGTTGGCCTGAAACCATTGCAGCAGCGGCTGTGCAATGGGGCACATCAAAATCCCCCGCAGGTGCGCGGGAAGGGGATCACGTCACGGATGTTGGGGATGCCGGTGACGTACATCAGCAGGCGCTCGAAGCCCAGGCCGTAGCCCGCGTGCTTGACGCTGCCGAAGCGGCACAGGTCCAGATACCAGTCGTAATCCTCGCGGCGCATGCCCAGCTCGTCCATGCGGGCCAGCAGCACGTCCAGACGTTCTTCACGCTGGGAACCGCCGATCAGTTCGCCGATGCCGGGCACCAGCATATCGGCGGCGGCCACCGTCTTGCCGTCGTCGTTCATGCGCATATAGAACGCCTTGATCTCCTTGGGGTAGTCGGTGACAAAGACCGGCTTCTTGAAGATCTGCTCGGTGAGGTAACGCTCGTGCTCGGTCTGCAGATCCATCCCCCAGGACACTTTGTACTGGAAGTTGGCATCGTTCTTTTTGAGCAGCTCGATGGCGTCGGTATAGCTGACGCGGGCAAAGTCGGAATCCGCCACCAGACGCAGGCGCTCCAGCAGGCCCTTGTCGATGAACTGGTTGAAGAACGCCAGTTCGTCCGGGCAGTTGTCGAGCAGGAAGCGGATGATATAGCGGGTCATGGCTTCGGCCGTATCCATATAAGTGTTGAGGTCCGCGAAGGCCATCTCCGGCTCGATCATCCAGAACTCCGCCGCATGGCGGGTGTCGTAGCTTTTCTCGGCGCGGAAGGTGGGGCCGAAGGTGTAGACGTTGCCCAGGGCCATAGCCATGGCTTCGGCTTCGAGCTGACCGGACACCGTCAGGTTCACCGCGCGCTTGAAGAAGTCCTTGCTGTAATCAACGGAACCGTCCTCGGTGTGGGGCAGGTCGTTGAGGTCCAGCGTGGTGACCTGGAACATCTCGCCCGCGCCCTCACAGTCAGAACCGGTGAAGATGGGCGTATGCACATAGCTGAAGCCACGCTCATGGAAGAACTGATGGATGGCGAACGCCGCCTGGCTGCGCACCCGGAACGCCGCGTTGAAGGTGTTGGTGCGCGGGCGCAGGTGCTGCATCGTGCGCAGGTAGTCCATGCCCATCTTGTTCTTCTGCAGCGGGTAGTCGGCCCCGCAGGCGCCCAGGACCCGGATCTCGTCGGCGTTGATCTCAAAGGGCTGCTTGGCGTTCGGGGTCAGCACCAGCGTGCCGGTGACCTCAAAGCTGGTGTACAGGCCGCATTTGGCGATCTCGGCATAGTTGGCGAGCTTGTCGGCCTCAAAAACGATCTGTACGGGCTTGTAGCTGCTTCCGTCAGAAAGGGAGATAAAGCCGATATTTTTGGAATCGCGCACAGTTTTGGCCCAGCCGCAGACGGTCAGCCTGGTGCCGTCCGCAGGGGTGGCCTTGTACAGCGAGGCAAGTTCGGTTCTCTGCATGGGTGTCCACTCCTCTGAAACAATAATAATCCTTTTTATTATAGCGGGTCTGTTCCAAATTGTACAGTGTTTTTTACCCGGACCGGCGCAGATTTTTTATTCCACCGTACCGCCCAGCAGTTCGGCCAGGGCCTGGGCCGCATATTCCCCGGCCCGCACGGCTTCATCCACGGTGTTGGCATGGCCGCCCACCTCGATCAGCAGCGCGCCGGGGGCCAGGTCCTGGTTATAGTAGCGGTAGTCGCACATGACCGGCCGGGTCAGGCCGGGGGTGCGGCTTTCCATGGCGCTTTCCCAGGCGGCGGCAAAGCGCAGGTTCAGCCGCCAGTTGGGCAGCGGGATGCTGCTGCCGTTGTCGCACCCGGCAATGATCATGACCTGCGCGGTGTCCTGGCCGTTCACTGTACACAGCGGCTTGACCCGGGTGCCGTCGGCGTCCTCGATGGCGTCCCGGTGAACGTCCAGCATGATCTTGATGGACGGATACTTCTGCAAATAGTCCTGGGCCGTGGCGCGGCTGCGGTCGTAACTCTCGGTGTAGCTGGGGGAATCGTGCAGCGTCGTGTCGTGCAGGGTATTGATGCCCGCGGCGTTGAGCACCTGGGCCATGCGCTCCCCCACGGCGCACATATTCAGTTCGGTGTTCTGGGTGCGGGCGGTGAACGCCGGGTCGTAGACAAGGTCCGGCCAGGTCTGGTATGTTTCGGTCGCGTGGGTGTGCAGGATCAGCACCTGCGGCTCGTCGCTGTCCACTTCCACCTCGAAGGGCAGCGACGGCGTTTCGATGGCGGCGCGCAGTTCGGCGTCGCTGTGGTCGGTCAGGTTGCGCACGGTGCCCGCTTCCAGTTCAATGTATCCGTTCCCGTTCCCCTGCCCGAAATGCTCGGCCCGGATGGCGCCGGGGTCCTCGATCTCGGGCGCCGCGCTGGGCGGCGGGGTAGCGGCGGGTTCCGGCGTGGCGGCAGGCGGGTCCGCCGTTCCCTGTTCTGCCGTGGACGGCGGCGTGGGCGCGGGCGTAGGGACCGGCGTCGTTTGGGCCTGCACCACAGGCGGCTGGGCTGCCGTTTCCTGCACGGGCCAGGTCAGCGCGGCCGCGGCGGCGGGGTCCTGGCAGAGCACCGCGCCCCGCACCAGCCACGCACGCCCCGGCAGGCAGGCTGCCGCCGCCAGCGCGGACGCTGTACCGCCCAAAAACACGATCATGCCAAGCAAAGCCGCCAGACAACGGCGCAGCAGGGCCATCCTCTTCACCCCCATTCCCCACACTTTATGAAGTTTTTACGCCGTTCATGAATATTTTTTTGAAAAAGCTCTTGCAAGGTTGAGAAAAATATGGTAGGATAATTTGTACTGTTATGGGGAAGCAAGGAGGTGGAACGAATGCCTAACATCAAATCGCAGAAGGACCGTGTTGTCCAGGCCAAGAAAGAGGCCATGCACAACAAGGCCATCAAGTCCAACCTGAAAACAGTGATCAAGAAGGCAGACGCTGCCATCGCCAGCAATGCTGCTGACAAAGACGCCGCTATCAAAGCTGCTGTCTCTGCCATCGACTCTGCCAAGAGCAAGGGTGTCATCCACAAGAACACTGCTGCCCGCAAAGTCAGCCGCATGGCGAAGCGCGCCAACAAGGTTGCTGCTCAGTAAAGATCGCATGAACAATGCCCGCCGGGAACCCGGCGGGCATTTTCATTATTCGTATGCGCCACAGGCCGCTGCCCAAAACGATCAAATCTCTGCAAGGGGGATCAGAAACATGAGCGACTGGAGGCTCACAAATCAGCACCGATACCTGGATAACGTCGGCCTTGTGTGGGCCACGTATCCGGGTGACGGGACATGGGACCATGCCCATTGTGAATTTTGCATGGCAAAATTTCCCCATGAAGTGAAGGCGGGTTACAGAACGACCGATTTCCAACACTGGATCTGTGAAACGTGCTTTGAAGATTTCAAAGATGAATTTCACTGGAAGGTCCTCGCGCCGAAATGATATCAGTTCTGGTCCCGGCTTTTGCTCACCAGCGCCGCACCCAGCGCAAACAGCAGGCTGGCCGCGATGCCGCCCGCCGCTGCGGTCAGTCCGCCGGTAAAGACCCCCGGCAGACCGCAAAGGTCCACCGCCTGCCGCACGCCCTGGGCCAGCAGATGGCCGAAGCCCAGCAGCGGCACGCTGGCCCCCGCCCCGGCGAACTCTGCCAGCGGCTTGTACGCGCCCACCGCGCTCAGGACCACCCCGGCCACCACATAGCCGGTCAGGATGCGGGCCGGGGTCAGGCTGGTATAGTCGATCAAAAGCTGGCCGACCACACAGATCGCGCCGCCCACCACGAACGCCCAAACGTAACTCATACCGTTTTCTCCCCTCCCAGTTCCACACAGTGCGCGATGCCGGGAATGCTCTCCCCCTGCAGGAAAGTCGTCTGGCTCATCAGCGCGCCGGTCGCCACGAACAACACCCGGCGGTAAGTCCCCGCCTGCAATGCGGGCAGGATATGGCTGCACAGCACCGCCGCGCTGCACCCCGGCCCGCTGCCGCCCGCCTGCACATCCTGGGTATCCTCATCATACAAAAGGCAGCCGCAGTCGCGGTGGTTTTCCAGCGGCACGCCCTCTTTTTCCATCTGCTCACGCAGCAGCGTGCTTCCCACGCGGCCCAGATCGCCGGTGAACACCGCGTCAAAGTCCGCGGGGGTTGTCCCTGTGGCGTCAAAATACCGCAGCAGCGTGGAAGCCGCCGCCGGCATCATGGCCGCGCCCATATTGTTGATGTCCCGCACCTCGTAGTCCTGCACCCGGCCAAACGTGACCGACAGCACCGGCACGCCCTGCTGGCCGGGGCTGTGCAGCAGGCAGGCCCCCGCCGCCGTGGCCGTCCACTGGGCGGTGGGCGTCCGCTTGGCCCCGTATTCCAGCGGGGTGCGGAACTGCCGTTCGGCGGCGCAGAAGTGGCTGCTGGTCACGGCCAGCGCCTGCCGCGCCATGCCGCCCGCGGTCAGCGCCGCGGCCAGGCAGAGCGTTTCCGCCATGGTGGAGCAGGCCCCGTACACCCCCGCAAAGGGCACGCCGAGCGTCCGCATGGTATAGTTGCTGGCCGTACACTGGGCCTGCAAGTCCCCGGCCAGCGCCAGATCCACCGCCTTGCGGCTGGTGTTCGCTTTACGCAGGCAGGCTTCCACAGCTTTCTGCTGCAGCAGGCTTTCGGCCTGTTCCCAGTTGGCGCAGCCCTCTTCCGGGAAAGCCGCGTCCTGGATCAAAAGGTCAAAGCCCGCCGCCAGCGGGCCTTCGCTCTCTTTCTTGCCGCCGGCCGCCGCCCAGGCGGCAATGACCGGCGGGCGTTCAAACAGGATGGTATCCCCTTTGCGGATCGCCATGGTTCACCCGACCTTTCCCAACAGCCAGTAAAGTACGCCCCACACGGCGGACGCCGCCGTGCCGTAGGCCAGCACCGGCCCCGCGATGCCGAAGATCCGCGCCCCCACACCGGTGACCCAGCCTTCGGCCTTGAACTCGATGGCCGGGCTGACCACCGAGTTGGCAAATCCCGTGATGGGCACCAGCGTACCTGCGCCCGCCCGGGCGGCCAGTTTTTGGTACCATCCCAGCGCCGTACACACCGCCGAAAGGAAGATCAGCGCAATGCTGGTCAGCGTGCCGGCCATGGTCGGGTCGTACCAGTGCAGGAACACCTGGCGCAGCACTTCCCCCAGCAGGCAGATCCCGCCGCCCACCAGGAAAGCCCACAGGCAGTCTTTGACGACAGGCGACGGCGGCGACGCGCGGCGCACCATTCCTTCATATTGTTTCGGGTCCAACTTCATATTCACGCCCCCTCAGGGGGTAGTATGCCCGCCGGGGCCGCAAAATATCACACAGCCCGCGGAAACGCCCCCCGCGGCCTTTCCGGCAGATTTCTTCTTTCCAGATTGAATTGCGCGGGGCTTTCCTGTATAATACAGACAGTTGCAAACAGGCAAGGCCGCCCCGCGGCGGCTTTGTTCCGATCTGAAAACCGAACCGCAGAAGGAGCATTGGGATATGGAGTGGACCGACATCAGCATCACCGTCGCCAAGCGCGACGCCGACACGGCCGAAGCCATCGCCACCATGGTGGCCAACGGCGGCATTTATATTGAGGACTACAGCGACCTTGAACAGCAGGCGTGGGAGATCGCCCACATCGACCTGATCGAGCAGGAACTGCTGGACAAGCCCCGCGACGTGGTCATCGTCCACATGTACCTGGCCCCGGACGAGAACCCCGCCGAGATCCTGCCCCTGTTCGAGGAGCGCCTGAAAGCCAGCGGCATCGACTACCAGCTCAACACCACCGGCGTGGAGCAGGAGGACTGGCAGAACGCCTGGAAGAAGTATTACCATGCCATGGACATCGGGACCCGGCTGGCCATCGTGCCCGGCTGGGAGGAGTACAAGACCGACCGCACGGTGATCACCATGGACCCCGGCATGGCCTTTGGCACCGGCACCCACGAGACCACCAGCCTGTGCCTGGAAATGCTGGACCGTCTGGTGCAGGGCGGCGAGCGCGTGCTGGACATCGGCACGGGTTCGGGCATTCTGGCCATCGCGGCGCTGAAACTGGGCGCGCAGGAAGCCGAGGGCGTCGACATCGACCCCATGTGTGTGCGCACCGCGGGCGAGAACGCCGAACGCAACGGTGTGTCGGACCGTTTCCGGGTGCTGGTGGGCGACCTTTCGGACAAAGCCAGCGGCCAGTATGACATCATCACGGCCAACATCGTGGCGTCCGCGATCCTTTCGCTGGCGCCTCACGTCCCGGCGCTGATGGCCCCCGGCGCCCAGTTCATCGCCAGCGGCATCATCGACGAGCGCCGTCAGGAAGTGCTGGACGGCCTGACCGCCGCCGGGCTCACCCCGGTGGAAGTGCAGGAAAAACGCGGCTGGGTCTGCATCCGCTGCGAAAAGAAGGATGTGTAAAGCGTGCCGCACCGTTATTTTACCAGGGAACTCGCCAACGGGCACGCGGCCCTGACCGGCAGCGACGCCCATCACCTGGCCAACGTCATGCGCGCCCGTTTGGGCGAACAGGTGGTGCTGTGCGGGCCGGACGGGCTGGAATATACCGGCACCGTGACGGCCCTTCTGCCGGGCCGGGTGGAATTCACCGTCAGCGAGGGCGCGCCCAGCAAAGCGGAGCCGGACACGGCGGTGACGCTGTTCGTCGGCTATCCCAAGCAGGGCAAGCTGGAGGAGATCATCCGCCACAGCGTGGAGCTGGGCGTGACCCGGATCGTGCCCTTTTTCAGCCGGTACTGCGTGGCCGCCCCCAAAAAAGAGGACGTAAAGAACGAGCGTTACAACCGTATTGCCGCCGAGGCTGCCAAGCAGGCGGGCCGCGCCATGCTGCCCCACGTGGATATGCCGCTGCCGCAGTTTGCCGATGTGTGCGCCGCACTGGACGGCTACGACAAGGCCCTGTTCTTTTATGAGGGCGGCGGCGAATCGCTGCGCAGCCTGCTGGCGCCGGGGCAGGCGCGCAACCTGGCGCTGATCACCGGCAGCGAGGGGGGCTTTTCCGCCGAGGAAGCCCAGGCCGCCGCGGCGGCAGGCGCCGTGACCGTAGGGCTGGGGCCGCGCATCCTGCGCTGCGAGACCGCCCCCCTGGCCGCCCTGACCGCCGCCATGCTGCTGACCTGCAATCTGGAATAACATGAAGTGCCGCCCCCGCAATACAAGGGCGCTGCCGCATTTCGGCAAAACCAAAACGAACTCCCCGCAGAAGGAGCCGTTCCTTCCGCGGGGAGTTTTGTCGTTTTATCGAGTTATCGGATGTATTACCGGGCTTCGCCCTTTTCCCCTGCCGGCGCGGTCGTCGTTCGCACCACATACTGGGGGCTTTTGTTCATCGTCATATACATACGGCCCACATACTCGCCCACCAGCCCCAGCATCATCATCAAAATGCCGTCCAGCAGCAGCACGATGGCGACGATGCTGGACCAGCCTGCATCAATCTGATCCAGCAAAATGATCTTGCGCACCACGACGATCATGGCAAATACGAACCCCGCCAGAGAGAACAGCATCCCCATGACGGTGGCGACCCGCAGCGGCTTGACCGAAAAAGCGGTGAACCCGTTGAGCCACAGGCTCAGCAGTTTGAAGAAGGTGTAGCCGCTTTCGCCCTGGGCGCGGTCCTTATGGTCAATGGGCACGTTCTTGAAGCGGGAGGTGGAACGGATCGCCAGACCGTCCACATAGGGGAACGGATTATCGCAGCGCACCATCTCGTCAATGACGAAGCGCCGGGCTGCGTAATAGCTGGCCATATACAGGTCCCGCGGCTTGCCCATCAGCCAGGTGGCCATCCGGTCGTTGACCCGGCTGCCAAAGTTGCGGAACAGGCTGTGGTGTTTGGTCGGGTAGCTGGCATATACGATGTCGGTGTCTTCATCCAGCGCGTCGATCAGCCGGAACATTTCCGACGGGGGCGTCTGGCCGTCATCATCCAGGCTGACCACGATGTCACCATGCACATGGCGGTATCCGGCCATCAGGGCCGACGCCTGCCCGAAATTGCGGGACATACAGATACCAAAGATGTTTTCATCCTGCTGTTTGAGCCGCCGGATCTCCTGCCAGGTCTCGTCCGCCGGGTTATCATTGACCAGAATGATCTCATACCGGTAACGGCCATCCGCCAGGACCGTTTCCCGGATCTGCCGGGTGACTTCCGCCAGTGTGCCCGCGCTGCGGTAGCAGGGAATGACAAAGCTGAGCAGTTGCACAAAGGTTCCCTTCTTTTCCTCTTATTTTTCCATCCACTCACAGATATGGGCGGTGTCCTCCGCCGCAAAGATATAGTACCCGAACCGGGTGGAGGAATCCGTCACCATATGATCCATCGGATCGATGGGGCTTTCCTCCAGCATGGTGATCCCCGGCGCGCTGCGCAGGGCTTCCCGCAGTTCCAGATCCCGCGGCCCGAACACGAACCGGATCCCGCAGGCCGGGTATACCTTGCCTTTGGGCTGCAGGTCAGGGGCCTGGCCCAGCGCGATCTGTACGACCATGCCCACATAGTCCAGCCCCGTGGTGTAGGGCACCAGATGGCTGCCGATGCAGTCGCCGCCCATACGGCCGCCGATTTCGATAATGCGGATCTTCCCTTCCGCGTCGATCTTGAGTTCGCTGTGGGACGCGCCGTTTTGAATTTCCAGCGTGTCCAGCGCGTGGAACACCACCCGCCGGACTTTCTCCCGCTGGTCCGCCGTCAGCGGGGCCGGTTCCATGTGCCCGGTCTCGATGTACATGGGCGCGCCCGTCGTATATTTGAGCGTGATCTGCAGCAGATGGTGCGTTCCCTGGCAGGAGATACACTCCACGCTGTATTCCTGCCCCTGGGCGAATTCTTCCACCACCGCCATCTTTTCAAAGCTCTGTTCCCGCGCACGGGCGATGGCGGCGGGCAGCCCGGCCGGACGGCGCACCTCGGTGATGCCGCGGCTGCCCGAACGGTCCGTCGGCTTGACGATCAGCGGGTACTGCATGCCTTCCAGCGCAGACAGACTTATTTTCGGTCCTATCAGGACCGAAAAGGGCGACGGGTCGCCCGCCGCTTTGAACGCCTCCCGCATTTTGTGTTTGTTGGTGGATTTTTCGCAGCAGCGCATCCCGTTGCCGGGCAGGCCCATCTGTTCCGCCACATAATTCACCGTGACCGCCGCCAGGTCGCTGGCGATGGTGCAGATCCCATCAATGCCGATCTCGCGGCATTTTTGCAGGATCTCTTCTTTCTCGATGATGCTGATGGGGTAAAAATGGTCTGCCATCTTCTCCCCCACATCGTCCGCCGCCCAGGCAAAAACATGGGTCACACAGCCCAGGTCTTTTGCTTTCTGGATCAGCGGCGCCTGCAGATAAGACGCGCCGATAATCGCCAGTTGTTTCATGGTCATAATCTCCTGTCGGGATAACAAGTCGGGATTCTTCCCCTTACTATACCACATCCTGTCGAAAATAGAAAGTGCCTTATCGCTTGTCTTTTACCGGGCAAAAAGTTATAATCAGAAATAGCGCGCGGCCAAACCGGCCTTCCGGGCAACCGCCCGGCTGCGGTTCTTTGTGCCGTTGCGCACAAAACAAGTTGTACGGCGGCGGCCGGCGTGCTATAATAAAGTGTTCGCATCATTTTACCAAAGGAGGGCGCCCATGGACGCCATGCAGCATATCACAGGGCTTGTGCGCAAAGCCGTACAGGACTATGAAATGATCGCCCCCGGCGACCGCATCCTGGTGGGGGTCTCCGGCGGCAAGGACAGTGTGGTCCTGACGGTGGCGCTGGCACGGCTGCGCGCCTATCTGGGCGTTCCGTTCACGCTGCACGCCGTGACGCTGGACCCCTGCTTCGGCGGGGTGGAGACTGACTACAGCGCGCTGGAGGCCCTGTTCGCCGCTGAGAACGTCCCCTACGAGATCCGCCGCACTGACATCGGCCCTGTGGTGTTCGACTACCGCAAGGAGTCCAACCCCTGCGCGCTGTGCGCCAAGCTGCGGCGCGGCACCCTGCACACGGCGGCCCAGGAACTGGGCTGCAACAAGGTGGCGCTGGGACACCACCTGGACGACGCGGTGGAAACTTTTTATATGAACCTCTGGCGGGAAGGCCGCATCGGCTGCTTCTCGCCGGTGACGTATCTTTCGCGCCGGGACCTGACGATGATCCGCCCGCTGCTGCTGGCTACCGAGAGCGAGGTCACGTCCGCCGTCAAGCGCGGCGGGCTGCCCATCGTCAAAAGCCGCTGCCCGGCCGACGGCGTGACGGTGCGCGAAGAAACCAAGCAATTTGTACACGACGCCAGCCGCCGTGACCCGGCGTTCCGGCAAAAGACGCTGCACGCGCTGCAGCAGAGCGGCATCGACGGCTGGCGGCCGCTGCATACCGGCCGTAAGAAGGAGTGGGGCAAATGAACGATCCTATTCTGGAAAAACACTGCTGGGCGGAGATCGACCTCGACGCCCTGCGGGATAACTTTTCTTTCATCCGGCAGACGGTGGGCGGGCCTGTCTGCGCCGTGGTCAAGGCCGACGCCTACGGCCATGGGGACGCCGTTGTGGCCCGCGTGCTGCAGCGGGAGGGCGCCGCAGCCTTTGCCGTGAGCTGTCTGGGCGAAGCCAAGCGTCTGCGCCGCCACGGCATCACGGTGCCGGTGTTGATCCTCGGCTACGCCGACCCGGCCCAAGCTTCGGTGCTGGCGCGGGAGGACATCGCCACCACCTGCTTCTCCACCGAGTATGCCGCGGCGCTTTCACAGGCGGCGCAGGCCGCCGGGGTGCGGGTCAAGATCCACCTGAAAGTGGACACCGGCATGGGCCGTCTGGGCTTCCCCGCGCAGCAGGACTGGCGCGCGGTGGTACGGGAACTGGAAGCCCTCTACCGCCTGCCCTGGCTGGAAGTGTGCGGCATCTTCCAGCATTTTGCCGAAGCCGACAGCCTGCAGCCCGACGCGGTGGCCTACACCGACGCCCAGTACGCGCTGTTCCGCCGGGTGGTGGATCAACTGCGGGCCGACGGCTATGACCCCGGCACCGTACACTGCGCCAATTCGGCCGCCCAGATGCGCCACCCGGAATGGTGCCTGGACATGGCCCGCGCCGGGATCATCCTGTACGGTCTGGACCCCAGCGAGGAACTGCACTTCCCCGCCCTGCGGCCGGTCATGACGCTGAAATGCCTTGTGACCTTTGTGAAGGACCTGCTGCCCGGCCAAAGCGTGAGTTACGGCTGCACCTTCACCGCCCAAAAGCCCATGCGGGTGGCTACCGTCTGCGTGGGCTATGCCGACGGCTACCCCCGCGTGCTTTCCGGCACACAGGGGCAGGGGCTGATGCTGGTGAACGGCCGCCCCGCGCCGGTGCTGGGGCGCGTCTGCATGGACCAGACACTGCTGGACGTGACCGACATTCCCGGTGTGGCGATGGGCGACGAAGTCACGGTCTTTGGCCCGGGCGGCGCCGACACGGCCGCCGACGTGGCGCGCAAGGGACGCACGATCCCGTATGAGATCGTCTGCGGCATCACCCGCCGGGTCCCCCGCGTTTATTTGGAAAACGGAAAAATCTGCAAGATCTCGAACAATTTGGAGGAAACCTGATGGCACGCGATACGATCCGCAATTTTTGTATCATCGCCCACATCGACCACGGCAAATCGACCCTGTCGGACCGGATGCTGGAACTGACCGACAGCGTGGACAAACGCACCATGACGGATCAGGTGCTGGACGATATGGACATCGAGAAGGAGCGCGGCATCACGATCAAGGCCCGCGCCGTCACCATGCGCTACAAGGCGGACGATGGGAACACCTATGAACTGAACCTGATCGACACGCCGGGCCATGTGGACTTCCAGTACGAAGTCAGCCGCAGCCTGGCCGCCTGTGAGGGCGCGGTGCTGGTGGTGGACGCCAGCCAGGGTGTGGAAGCCCAGACCCTGGCCAACTGCTACCTGGCGCTGGACCACAACCTGGAAGTGGTGCCGATCCTGAACAAGATCGACCTGCCCAGCGCCGACCCGGAAACCGTCGCCAAGGAAGTGGAGGACGTGATCGGCCTGCCCTGCATGGAAGCGCCGCGCGTATCGGCCAAGCTGGGTATCGGCATCAAAGAGGTGCTGGAATCCGTCGTGAAAGACATCCCCGCCCCTTCCGGCGATCCCGAAGCACCGCTGAAAGCCCTGATCTTCGACTCCATTTACGACAGCTACAAGGGCGTCATCGTCTATGTGCGCGTGTTCGAGGGCACCGTGCGCCCCGGCGACACCATCCGCCTGATGAGCACCGGCGCGGAGTTCCAGTTGGTGGAAGTCGGCCACATGGGCGCCACCAGCCTGACCCCCTGCGACAAACTGGAAGCCGGCGAGGTCGGCTACCTGACCGCCAGCATCAAGACCGTGCGGGACACCCGCGTGGGCGATACGGTGACCTCGGCCGCGCGCCCCACAGCGGAACCGCTGCCCGGTTTCCGCACCGTGACGCCGATGGTGTTCTGCGGCATCTACCCCGCCGACGGCGCCGACTACCCCGACCTGAAAGACGCGCTGGAAAAGCTGCAGCTCAACGACGCTTCCCTGAGTTTTGAGCCGGAGACCAGCGCCGCCCTGGGCTTCGGTTTCCGCTGCGGGTTCCTGGGCCTGCTGCACATGGAGATCATCACCGAACGCCTGGAACGGGAGTTCGATCTGGACCTGATCACCACAACCCCCGGCGTCCAGTACCGGCTGACGATGACCGACGGCACCGTCGAGATCATCGACAACCCAGCCTCCTACCCGGACCCCACCCGCATCGTCAAGCAGGAGGAGCCTTTCGTCAACGCCCACATCTACACCCCCAACGACTATGTAGGCCCGCTGATGGACCTGTGCCAGTCCAAGCGCGGCGTGCTGGTGGACATGAAGTATATGGACGAAACGCGCGTGGACCTGCATTATCAGCTGCCCCTGGGCGAGATCGTCTACGACTTCTTCGATGCCATCAAATCCCGCAGCCGCGGCTATGCCAGCTACGACTACGAATGGGAAGGCTGGCACGAGAGCAAGCTCGTGCGGCTGGACTTCCTGCTCAACGGCGACCCGGTGGACGCGCTCTCGATGATCGTGTTCTCGGACAACGCCTACGCCAAGGGCCGCCGCATCTGCGAAAAGCTGAAGGAGAACATCCCCCGCGCGCTGTTTGAGATCCCCATCCAGGCAGCCGTGGGCGGCAAGATCATTGCCCGCGAGACCGTCAAGGCCATGCGCAAGGACGTGCTGGCCAAGTGCTACGGCGGCGACATCACCCGTAAGAAGAAGCTGCTGGAAAAGCAGAAGGAAGGCAAAAAGAAGATGCGCAAACTGGGCAGCGTGACCCTGCCCAGCGAGGCGTTCACGGCGGTTCTCAAACTGGATTCGGATTCCTAAATCCCCGCCAACCCATAAAAACAGCACTCCGGCCCACGGGAAACATCCCGTTGGGCCGGAGTGCTGTTTTATGGGTACTGCTCTGCGTTACTGCTGGATATGACAGCCGTTCAGCGTCAAATATTCGCCGTCGCTCACGCTGATATAGGTGGAAGATTCAATGTTGTCGTTGGTTCGGATACTGTTAAAATCGTGGCTGCTGTCCGTCGCCACTTCGATATAGCCCCAGCCCATGGCGGAATCCTCATCGACTTCGATCTTATATTCCCCTGCCGGGATATGGACCCCCACTTTGAACATACCATTGCCGTCCGTGCTGATCTGCGCTTCTTCCAGGGGCACCGCATAGGCTCCCGTCATGGAAAAATAGCGCCCTTCTTCCAGTGTGACGATCGTGTTGTAGCTGAAATTTTCGTTGCAGAGAATAGCGTCAAAATTCCCGCTGCTGTCGGAATCCACTTCCATATAGCCCAGACTGCGTTCTGCAAAAACCGCGTATTCCCCTGCCGGAATATCGGTCCCCACCAGATACATACCGCTTTCATACCGGGTCTCGGCGGGTTCCTCCGTAGGCGTCGGGGTCGGCTGCGCCGTTTCCTGCGGGACTACCTGCGACGCCGCGGGCATTTCCTCCTGCGGTGCGGATGCCCCGCTCTGGGCGCCGCTGTCCTGCGCGGTATGCTTCCCCGCGCCACCGACCGCCGCCAGCAGGATCACCGCAACCACGATGCCCAACGCGATCCATTTTCCCTTGCCTTTCTGCTTTTTGTGGCAGTAGGGGCAAACTTTTGCATCCCAGGGAATTTCCATCCTGCAATGTCTGCACAGTTTACTCTCCTGATTGCCGCTTTCGTTTTTTCGGTTTGCCTGCATATTCTTCCTCCGTTTATATTTTAGTCATCTTTGGGATAATATTATCACCAAAACGCAGTATCGTCAATAGTAAATATCCATCTTTTGACTAAAAACGAGGACTGCTGCATGAAGATCTACCGCCCCAATGGCCGATGCAATGTTACCGGCGAGCAGGTGCGCCTGCTGCGCAAAGCCGCCCGCCTTTCCCAGGAAGAACTGGCCGCCCGCGTACAGCTTGCCGGGCTGGATATGACCCAGAAAGCGATCAGCCGCATAGAGACCGGCGAACGCCTGGTCGCAGATTACGAACTTTTTTACCTGGCCCGCGCCCTGCGCGTCACCGTTCCTGAACTGCTGCCGCCTTTTCCGCTGTGACTTTTCTGCTGCGGCCCTTGTCAACCGCCCGGAAATGGTATAAAATAAAAAAATACTAAAAATTTGGGGTGCAATCTATGGCAGAAGAAAAATTTTCCAACTTTTTAACGGAGATCATCGACGCCGACCTGGCCGAAGGCAAGGTCGACACGGTGCATACCCGTTTTCCGCCGGAGCCGAACGGCTACCTGCATATCGGTTCGGCCAAGGCCATCTTCATCAACTATACCATCGCCAAGCATTACGGCGGCCTGTTCAACCTGCGTTTTGACGATACCAACCCCGCCCGCGAGGACGACGAGTATGTGCAGAGCATCCTGCAGGACCTGCACTGGCTGGGCGCGGACCCCAACGGCGGCATCTTCTACGGCAGCGACTATTTTGAAAAATGCTACGAATATGCCGAGCAGCTCATCCGGGAAGGCAAAGCCTATGTGGACGACCTGACCCGCGAGCAGATGCAGGAATACCGCGGCAACGACGCGGGCAAGCCCAGCCGTCCCAGCCCTTACCGGGACCGCACGCCAGAAGAAAACCTGGACCTGTTCCGCCGTATGCGCGCCGGTGAGTTCGGCGACGGCGAAAAGACCCTGCGCGCCAAGATCGACCTGGCCAGCCCCAACATGAACATGCGCGACCCGGCGATCTACCGCATCAAGCATGTGTCCCACCACCGCCAGGGCAACAAATGGTGCATCTACCCGCTGTACGACTTTGCCCACCCGATTCAGGACGCCATCGAGGGGATTACCTTCAGCCTGTGCAGTCTGGAATTCGAGAACCACCGCCCGCTGTATGACTGGGTGGTGCGCAACCTGTTCGGCAGCGAGTTCCCCAAACAGCGCGAGTTTGCCCGCCTGAACGTGACCAACACCGTCATGAGCAAGCGCTACCTGCGCGAACTGGTGGAAAAGCAGATCGTGGACGGCTGGGACGACCCCCGTATGCCGACCCTGTGCGGCCTGCGCCGCCGCGGCTACACGCCCACCAGCATCTTCACATTTGTGAAAGAGGCCGGCATCGCCAAGGCCGACAGCCTGGTGGATATGCGCCAGTTGGAAGCCGTGCTGCGCGCCGAACTGGAACTGAGCGCCCCGCGCCGCGTGGCGGTGCTGGACCCGGTCAAGCTCATCATCGACAACTACCCCGCCGACCAGTGCGAGACCTTTGAACTGCCCAACAACCCCAACCGGGAAGCGGGCGACACCTCCACCCGCCCGGTGGCGTTTACGAAGGAAGTCTGGATCGACCGCAGCGACTTCTTTGAGGTGCCGCCGCCCAAGTTCAAGCGCCTGACCCCCGGCAGCGAAGTGCGCCTGATGGGCGCTTATCTGGTCCGCTGCACCGGCGTGGACAAGGACGCTGAAGGCAACATCACCGCCATCCATGCCGAGGCCGACCTTGAGACCCGCAACGGCAACCCGGCTGACGGCCGCAAGGTGCGCGGCACCATCCACTGGGTGAGCTGCGCCCACTGCGAGGACGCCGAGATCCGCCTGTATGACAAGCTGTTCACTGAATCCAACATGAACGGCATTCCCGACGGCGCGGACTTCAAGGATTATCTGAACCCTGAGAGCGTGACGGTCATCTCCCATGCCAAGCTGGAGGAGAGCCTGCACGACGCCCAGCCGGGCGACCGCTTCCAGTTCGTGCGCACCGGCTACTTTACCCCCGACAGCAAACATCCCGGCGTGTACAACCGCATCGTGACGCTGAAAGACAGCTTCAAGCTGTAAAAACCACTTTAACCGCTTTATAAAAGGCCAAGCCCGGCGCAGCAGCGCCGGGCTTGTTTTTGTTATATCAGGAATGAACCGCCGTCTTGTCCGCGGCTTCCCCATGGCGGGCCGCGATGCACCGCTTCAGCCAGGTGCCCTTTTTATAGTAGATGACGAACAGCACCGAGGCCAGCGTCCAGGTAATGGGATAGCTGAGTTCCACCATCGCCACCGTATGCCACCGGGGCACCGCCGTCAGCAGCCACAGGATGCGCAGCCCGCAGACACACACCACCGTGATCAGGGTGGGGATCCGCACATCGCCGCAGCCGCGCAACGCGCCGGAAAGCACCTCGATACACACATAGGTGATATAGGCCGGCACCAGAACGTGCATCATCTCCACGCCCACGGCAATAACTTCCGGGTCCTGGCTGAACAGCCGGAACAGCGGTACGGCCGCCAGCAGGAACACCACGCTGATGCCCAGCGCAATGGCCGCAGACATTCCCAGGCAGATGCGGGTGCCGCGGTGCACACGGTCATACTGCCGGGCCCCAAAGTTCTGCCCGACAAAAGTCGTGATGGATATGCCCAGGGAGTTGATGGTCATCCAAAAAAGGAAGTCGATCTTCCCGTAAACGCCCCAGGCCGCGATGGTATCGGTGCCAAAGCCGTTCATGCAGCTCTGGATCATCATGTTGCTGACGTTGTACAGGGCGCTCTGGGCAGCCGCCGGGACGCCGATCATACAGATCGCCACCAGGATGGTGCGTTCCATCCGCAGCTTTTCAGCGGACAGGTTCCAGGGCATTCCCTGGGACCCCGCCAGGCACCGCAGGGTCAGCACCGCGCTGGCCACCTGGCTGATGATGGTCGCCAGCGCCGCACCGGCCACGCCCCAGTGGAACACCGCAATGAATATGACGTCCAGCACGATGTTTACCAGCGAAGCCACGATCAGGAAGTACAGCGGCCGCTTGGAGTCGCCCGCCGCCCGCAGGATGTTTGTCCCCATATTGTAAAGGATCTGGGGGATCATGCCCAGGAAGTAGATGCGCAGATACAGCGCCGCATCGCCCAATATTTCTTCCGGCGTGCCCATGATGCGCAGCACCGGCTCCGCCGTAAGCAGCCCCACCACCGTGAGCAGCGCGCCGATGACGACGCTGAACACCAGCGCCGTGTGTACCTGGCGGTCCACGGTATCCAGGTCACGGGCGCCGCAGCTTTGGGCCACCACCACGCCCGCACCGCTGCAAAGCCCTACGAACAGCCCCACCAGCAGATTGACGAAGGGGCCGGTAGCGCCCACCGCCGCCAGGGCATTGGTCCCCACAAAGTTGCCCACGATGAGCGTGTCCGCCGTATTGTACAGCTGCTGGAACAGCGTCCCAAACCAAATGGGCAGAAAAAAGGCCAGCAGTTGGCGTGGGATGCTGCCGGTCAGGATGTCCGTTTGTTTGACAGTATGCATGATGAAACCCGTTTTTCTCCTCTATTTGTATTCCTTGCGCACCTATTTTATGCTATAATGGCGATAATGTAAAGGGGAGGAAGCAAAGATGTCTGTACTATGGGAGCCCTGCGGGGACGGGGTGCGCATCCTGCGCGTTTTGGGGGATTCCCCCTGCCCCATCGTGCCCGGTGAAGTAAACGGGGCCCCCGTCACCGAACTGGGCCCCTACTGCTTTGCCGACCGCCCGGTGGAGGGCGGGACCCTGTGGCCTGCGGGCAGCGCCGACAGCCACCCCGTGACCGGCAATTTTGTGGAGGAAGTGACCCTGCCGGACACGCTGCGGGTGCTGCACAGCGCGGCGTTTTACAACTGCCGCCGCCTGCGCCGGCTCGAACTGGGCGTAGGGCTGGAAAGTCTGGGCAGCGACCTGTTCACCAACTGCCGCGCCCTGCGGGAGTTTGCCCTGCGGGCCGCCCCCGGCGCCGCCACCGGCCTGAAAAAGCTGCTGGGCGCGGTGAGCGCCGATGTGAGCGCCGTCTTTCTCGGCGCGCCGGGCGCCCGGCTGTTCTACCCTGAATATATGGAACTGCTGGACGAAAACACCCCCGCCCACATTTTCAACCACAGCATCGAGGGCGAGGGCTACCGTATGCGCCAGTGCTTCGCGGGGGGCTGCGTGGATTACGCCGCCTATGACGCGGCCTTTGCCCAGGCCTGCGTGGGCGAGCCGGAGAGCAAGATGGTCCGCATGGCCCTGGGGCGGCTGCTGTGCCCTTTCGCCCTGCGGGAGGACGCCCGGACCGACTATGAATTTTACCTGACCGCCCACCCCGACGCCGCCTTCGATCTGGCCATCGACGACCGGCAGGAGGACGCGCTGCGGCTGCTGGTCAAACTGGGGCTGCCGGTGCGGGACGCCGCCGCCCGCTGCGCCCGCGCCGGGTGGAGCGCCGGGTCCGCCATTCTGCTGGCGCGCCCCAAACGCGCCGCCAAACGCTACGACTTTGACGATCTGTAACGGGGGTACGCCTTATGCCACACAAACAGACCCAGACTGAATGGGAACAGGCCATGGCGCACCGCGTGATGGAACAGATCCGCGGGGAGCTGTACCTGGACCAACGCTACCTGAACGCCGCGCTGGGCGCGCTCCCCCCTGCCCCGCTGAACAGCACCCAGACGGCCTTTGCCACCGACGGCGCGCACCTGTATTACCCGCCGGGCTGGGTGCTGGGGCTGTACCGCAAAAACCGGCGGTATCTGCCCCGCGCCTACCTGCACAGCCTGCTGCACTGCATCCTGCGGCACCTGTGGCTGCGGGACCGGCGGGACCCCGACCTGTGGGGCCTTGCCTGCGACATTGCGGTGGAACATATTCTGGACGGCCTGCACACCCCCGCCACCGAGCGCCCCATCGGCTGGGCGCGCCAACAGGTCTATGCCCGGCTGCGCGGCCAATGCCGCTTTCTGGCTGCGGGGCCGATCTATCAGGCCCTGACCGGGATGGAGCCCGCAGAACGGGAACCCCTGCGGCAGGAATTTTTCTGCGACAGCCACCGCCTTTGGCCCGCTGACCCGGACAGCCCCGCCGCCCAGATCCAGGGCCGCCAGTGGGAACAGATGGGCCGCCAGACCCAACTGAGCATGGAGCAGGCCGGGCAGCAGGCGGGCGCCAGCGACGGCGCCCAGGCACTGCAGGCCCAGGTGCAGGCCAGCCGCAGCCGCCGCAGCTACCGGGATTTTCTGCGCCGGTTCGCCGTCTGGCGGGAGGAACCCCGCCTTGACCCCGATGAATTCGACCTGGGGTACTACACCTACGGCCTGCGCATCTACGGCAAGATGCCGCTGATCGAGCCGCTGGAAAGCCGCGAGAGCAAAAAGATCCGGGATTTCGTGATCGTACTGGACACCAGCGAGTCCACCGCCGGGGACCTTGTCAAGTCCTTCCTGCGGGAGACCTTCACCCTGCTGAAAAGCCAGGACAGTTTTTTCCGCCAGTGCCGTATCCTCGTCATGCAGGCGGACAACGCCGTGCGGGAGGAGACCTGGCTGCGCGACCTGGACGATCTGGACCGCTACACCGAGGGATTCCGGCTGGTGGGCGGCGGCGGGACGGACTTCCGCCCGGCGTTCGCCCGCATCGAACAGCTTCGCGCCGAAGGTCCCCTGCGGGATATGCAGGGCGCGCTGTATTTTACCGACGGCAAGGGCACCTACCCGGCCCGCCGTCCACCCTTCGACGTTGCCTTTTTGTTTCTTGAAAACGGCGCGCCCCCGCCCGATGTGCCCCCCTGGGCCATGCGGCTGGTTTTGCAACCTGAGGAATTTGCACCCCCACCGAAAGGAAGATAATCCATGGACATCCAACGTGCCAAAGAGGAGATCCAACACGCCGTACAGGCCTACCTTGCCTGTGACGATACCGGCCGCCCGCTGATCCCGCCCATCCGGCAGCGCCCCATCCTGCTGATGGGCCCGCCGGGCATCGGCAAGACACAGATCATGGAACAGATCGCGCAGGAATGCGACGTTGCCCTGGTGGCCTACACCATCACCCACCACACGCGCCAGAGCGCCGTGGGCCTGCCCTTTATCCGGGAGCAGAACTACGGCGGCAAGACTTACAGCGTGACCGCCTACACCATGAGCGAGATCATCGCCAGCGTCTACGCCGCCATGGAGCGCACCGGCAAGCGCAGCGGCATCCTGTTTATCGACGAGATCAACTGCGTCAGCGAAACGCTGGCCCCCACCATGCTGCAATTTTTGCAGTGCAAGACCTTCGGCAACCAGGCCGTGCCCGAAGGCTGGGTCATCGTGGCCGCGGGCAACCCGCCCGAATACAACAAGAGCGTGCGGGAGTTCGACCTCGTCACGCTGGACCGCGTGCGCCGCATCGACATCGAGCCGAAGCTGGGCGTATGGCAGACCTACGCCCGCGCCCACCGGCTGCACCCGGCCGTGACCGCTTACCTGGAACTGCGCCCCCAGCATTTTTACAAAATCGAAAACGACGTGGACGGCCCCCAGTTCGTCACCGCCCGCGGGTGGGAGGATCTTTCCGCCTATTTGCAGGCCGCCGACCGGCTGGACCTGCCGGTGGACGAAGGGCTGATCGGCCAATACCTGCGCCACCCCGAAGTTGCGCGGGACTTTGCCGCCTACTGGGTGCTCTACCGCAAATACCACCAGGATTACGGCGTCGAGGATATCTTGCAGGGCAAGCCCTTTGACGCCGTGCTGGAACGCGCTTTACAGGCCGGTTTTGACGAGCGCATCAGCCTGGTGAGCCTGCTGCTGGCGGGGCTGAACACCCGCTTTGCGGCGGCCCGCAGCGCCGACGCCGTGACCGACACCTGCTACCAGCAGTTGCGCAGCTACCGGCGCAAGCTGGACCAGAACGACGGGGCCGACGCCCCCGCCGCGCTGTTCGCCGCCCTGTGCCGGGCCTTCCGCACCCGGCTGGAGGAGGGCAAGGCCGCCGGGACGCTGCCGCCGGAGGAAGCCGCAGTGCGCGCCCGGGCCGCCGCCCTGCTGGAAAGCTGGTCCGGCACGCTGGGCGACTGTGCCGAAGCCGATGCCGCCTTTGACGCTGTGCGCGCCGCCTTCAACCAGCAGGTGCGCCGCCGGGAGGAGGCCGTGGCCGCCGCGTCCGATGCGCTGGAATCCGCCTTTGACTTTATGGAACGCGCTTTCCCCGACGGGCAGGAGATGGTGGTCTTTGTCAACGAACTGGCACTGGGGCCGGACTCCGCGCCGTTTTTGGCCGACAACGAATGCGAGCGTTTTGAGCAGTACAGCCAAAAGCTGCTGCTCCATGCCGGGGAGGACGAACTGCTGGCCGAACTGGAACGCGACGACCTGCGCGCCGAAGAACACAGCGCCGATTTTTGACCTGGATCTTGATGCAAAAAAGCCGGTGGGGATCCGCCGGCTTTTTCTTTGCCCTTTACACAGGGGCCGCTGCGCAGTATAATGTTCCGCGGCATAAAATTTGTAAAAAGGAGCTGCATAGCATGGCACGATCCGACCCGCACCCGGCGCGGCAGATGTCCGAATCCTTCCGTATGGTATTGTTTCTTTCCCTTTCCGGCGGCCTGCAGGACGCCTATACCTATCTGGGGCGCGGCAGCGTGTTCGCCAACGCCCAGACCGGCAACATCGTCTTTATGGGCCAGGCCCTGCTGGAAGGCAACTGGTCCCGCCTGCCGCACTATCTGGTGCCGGTGACCGCCTTTGCCCTGGGCGTGGCGGCCGCTGAACTGATCCGCCTTGTTTCGCACGAAAGCCGCCTGCACTGGCGGCAGACCGTGCTGCTGGCCGAGATCCTGCTGCTGTTCGGCGTGGGCTTCATGCCCGAAACGATGAACCTGGCCGCCAACGCGCTGGTGTCCTGCACCTGTGCCATACAGGTGCAGGCGTTCCGCAAAGTGCACGGCTACCCCTTTGCCAGCACCATGTGCATCGGCAACCTGCGCAGCGGCATGGATTCGCTCGTCACCGGGCTGCGCCTGCACGACCGCGCCCTGCTGCGCAAATCCGGGCATTACTTTGCGGTGATTCTGCTGTTTGCCCTGGGCGCCGGGCTGGGCGCCCGCGGGGTGGCCTATTTTGGCCTGCGCACGATCTGGCTTTCCTGCGCGCTGCTGTGCGTGAGCCTTTGCTTCATGTTCCGCAAACCCGCAGAAGCCCCTGCCCCGCAGCAATAAACAAAAAGCCCGTGTTCCGGCCAGACGCCGAAGCACGGGTATTTTTTATGCTTTCTTTTTCCGGGCTTTGTCCCGCAGGCGACGGCCTGCACACCACATCGCGTTCACGCCCGCGGTCATCACCTGCAGCAGCGGCATGGAGAGCGCGGCCAGTACGATCAGCACCAGCGTGGCCCCCAGCTCCAGCGGCACAAGGTCCAGCAGCGGAGCCAGCACCACCGCGCCGCCCAGGCCCAGCGCCGCGCAGCCAACCCACAGCACCCAGCGCATGGCGTTGAACGGCTGGCAGACGCGGAACAGCACGATCAGGCCGGTCTCCAGCACCAGCAGGGTGCTGATGGTCCCCAGCGCATCGGAGGAAAAGCCGAAAACGTAGGCGAACCCCTGGGCGCAGAACACGAGCAGGAAGTCCGTCAGGCCGCCCGGCAGCGCCGCGTGGAGGACGTTGTGCAGGAACTTGCCGCGCACCAGTTCAAAGTTGGGTTCCAGCGCCAGCACAAAGGACGGCAGGCCGATGGTGACCGACGACAGCAGCGTGAGCTGCAACGGCTGGAACGGATAGAGCAGCGGCAGGCAGAGCGCCGCCACGCTGAGCAGCAGCGAAAAGATGTTCTTGACCAGAAACAGCGAAGCCGACCGCTGGATGTTGTTGATGACGCGGCGGCCTTCGCCCACCACGCTGGGCAGCGCCGCAAAGTCCGAGTCCAGCAGCACAAGCTGCGCCACCTGGCTGGCCGCCTGCGCGCCGGACGCCATGGCGATGCCGCAGTCGGCATCTTTAAGGGCCAGTACGTCGTTGACGCCGTCGCCGGTCATGGCGACCGTGCGCCCCTGCGTTTGCAGGGCATGGACCAGCTTGCGCTTCTGTTCCGGGGTCACGCGGCCAAAGACCGCGTACTGCCGGGCCGCTTCTTCCAGCGCGGCATCGTCCGTCAGGCTGGCCGCGTCCACCCAGCGGTCTGCCCCTGCGATGCCCGCCTGGGACGCCACCTGGCTGACCGCGCGCGGGTCGTCGCCGGAGATCACCTTGATCTCCACCCCCTGCTCCGCAAAGTAGGCAAAGGTATCGGGCGCGCCGGCCCGGATGCGGTTCTGCACCGGCAGCAGCGCCAAAAAGGTCATACGCTCCGGCGGCAGGGGGCCGGGCGGGTCAGGCAGCGGGGCTTCCAGCCGTGCCAGCAGCAGCACGCGGCAGCCCTGTTCCAGCAGCGGGTCCAGCCGGGGGCGCAGTTCCCCGATCCGCGCCCCGGCCAGCACGTCGGGCGCGCCCACCACATAAACGCCCTTATCGCCAAAGGCGCGCGCGTTGTATTTATACGCGGTGTTGAAGGGGATGTGCCCCGTGGACGGCCACCGCGGCCCCGGCTGGTCGAACCTTGCCTTCAGCGCGCGACCGGTATCGTTGTCCGGGTCCTCCGCGCCGTAAAAGCTGCGCAGGATGTCCGCCAGCGGCGCGTCCGCCAGCGGCAGCGGGTCCCCGGCGTCCATGGCGCTCTCGGTGATGGTGCCGGTCTTGTCCACACATAGCACGTCCACACGGGCCAGCGTTTCGATGCAGTTCATATCCTGCGCCAGCACGCGGCGGCGGGCCAGCCGCAGCATGCCCAGCGCCAGCGCCACGCTGGTGAGCAGGTAGAGCCCCTCCGGGATCATGCCCACCAGCGCCGCCACGACGCCCTCCACCGAACTGCGCAGGTCCTGCGCCAGCACGCCGTACTGCTTCCAGAGCAGCGCGGCGCCCACCGGCACCAGCAGCAGGCCGATGCCCTTGATAAGTTTGTCCAGCGAGCGCATCATTTCGCCTTTGGCCACCGCATGGCCGTCGGCCTGCGCCTCCGCCGTAAGGCGGCTGGCATAGCTTTCGTCGCCCACGTGGGTCAGGCGCGCCGTGCAGCGCCCCGCCATCAGGAAGCTGCCGGAGCGCAGTTCCCCGCCCGGCGCTTTGGGGACCGGGCGGGCTTCGCCGGTCAGCAGAGATTCATTGAGCTGGGCCTCCCCTGCCAGCACCACCGCGTCGGCCACGATCTGGTCCCCGGCGCCAAATTCCACCACGTCGTCCTGCACCAGTTCTTCCGACAGGCACTCGCCCCATGTTCCGTCGCGCAGGCAGCGGATCCTGCGGGCCGCCACCAGCGTTAGTTCGTCAATGGTCTTTTTGGCGCGAAGCTGCTGGGCGATGCCAATGACCGTGTTGCAGAACACGACCCCCAGGAATCCCATGTTCAGCCAGGACCCCACCGAGGCCAGCATCAGCGCCAGTACCACGAACACCAAATTAAAATAGGTACACAGATTGTCCCGCACGATCTGCCCCACCGTCTTGGTGGGGGATTTGGGCGGGCGGTTCACCTTCCCCTGCTGGCGCCGCGCCGCCACTTCGGCGGACGACAGCCCCTGAATCTCCGGCATTCGGTACACTCCTTTTTTCCATTTTTTTCCATAATGTTTCCAGTATAGCAGGCAATTATGAACAAATAAATAAGGCGCCAAAAAAATTGGCAGGCAACTGCGCTGCCTGCCGCTTTTTTCTGTTTTACCGTTTTCTGCCGCTTGGCGGATCAGACGTCCTGCAGTTCCCCGCGGGAGCTTGCCTTCAGGTAGGCATAGATGAAGCCGTCCAGGTCGCCGTCCATGACTGCCTGCACGTTGCCGCTCTCGTAGTTGGTGCGGTGGTCCTTGACCAGCGTGTAGGGCATAAAGACGTAGCTGCGGATCTGGTGGCCCCAGGCGATCTCGTTCTGAACGCCCTTGATGTCGTCGATCTTCTCTTTGTGCTGCTGCAGCGCGATCTGGTAGAGTTTCGCCTTGAGCATCTGCATGGCGTACTCACGGTTCTGGAGCTGGCTGCGCTGGGTCTGGCAGCTTGTGACGATGCCGGTGGGCTTGTGGATCAGGCGCACCGCCGAAGAAGTCTTGTTGATGTGCTGGCCGCCCGCACCCGAAGAACGGTAGACCTGCATCTCGATGTCTGCGGGGTTGATCTCGATTTCGATGTTATTGTCCAGTTCCGGCATGACTTCCAGGCTGGCGAAGCTGGTCTGGCGGCGGGCGTTGGCGTCAAAGGGGCTGATACGCACCAGACGATGCACGCCGTTCTCGCTCTTGAGCATGCCGTAGGCGTTGGCGCCCTTGACCATCATCGAAGCGGACTTGATGCCCGCCTCGTCGCCGTCCAGCACGTCCAGCACCTCGACGCTGTAGCCATGGGCTTCGGCCCAGCGGGTGTACATACGGTAGAGCATCGAAGCCCAGTCCTGGGCCTCGGTGCCGCCGGTGCCGGCATGGAAGGTCAGGATGGCGTTGTTGTGGTCGTATTCGCCGTTGAGCATCGTCATAAGCTGCAGCTCATCCACGGCTTTTTCCACGTCCTCCACGGCCTGCTCGCCCTCGCTGATAAGGGAGGGGTCATTCTCCTCCTCGATCATTTCCAACAGGGTCTGGGCTTCCTCAAACTGGGTGGAGAGCTTACCGAAGCGTTCCAGTTTGTTCTTGACTTCGCCCATCTCCCCGATGACCTTCTGGCTCTTTGCCTGGTCATCGTAGAAGCCCGGCATGGTCATCTGGTGTTCCAGTTCGGCCAGGCGCTTTTCGCTGGCTTCGATGGAGAGCGCGTCGCGCAGGTCATCCACCGAGGTCTGCATCCCGCCGAGTTTTGTTTTCAGTTCTTCAATGGTGATCATATCGTTACCCCTTGATTGGCATAATTTCAGATATTAGAAATTCAAATAATACTTAGTATAAACCATCCGGGAAAGCTTGTAAAGGGGGCTTTCGGCCTGCAAAAGGCTCATAAAACGGGAAACTTCATAGAAAATTCTTTGCATTTACCGTTTCGATGCGGTATAATGGCTCTATGTTATTGGGAGGAAAACAAACACATGGCACGTTATACTGGAAATCATTGTCCTGTCTGTGAACAGGCATTCACCGACGATGACGACATCGTCGTCTGCCCCGACTGCGGCACGCCCTATCACCGGGCCTGCTGGCAGAAGGTCGGTGCCTGCGTGCATGAGGCAGAGCACGCGGACGGTTTTGAGTGGAAACCGGAACACGGCCCCGAGGCGGAGACCGCCGCGGCTGAAGCCGTCTGCCCCAACTGCGGGACCCACAACCAGCCCGGCGCGGCGCGCTGCAGCCACTGCGGCGTACCGCTGCCCAAATCCGGCGCGGAGTCCGGCTCCGGCCCGGCCCCGAAGGACAGCGGCCCCATCTACGCCCGCGACCCCGGCGCCGCCGGTTATGCGCCCCCGCAGAACCCCCGCGCTGCCGGGGAGGGGCGCAGCGACCCCTACAGCGCAGGCGCGGACAGCGGCATGTACCGCCGGGAGGTAGGCCCCGACGACCCGATCGACGGCATCAAAGCCCGGCACTGGGCCGCCTTTGTGGTGCGCAGCCCGCTGTACTACCTGATGCAGTTTTTCCGCATGAGCGAAACGAAGCACCGCGTTTCTTTCTCTTTCTCCGCGTTTTTCTTCGGCCCGCTGTACCTGCTGTACCGTAAAATGTGGAAGGAAGGCATCGCGGTGGGGATCGTCATGCTGCTGCTCACGATCCCCGGCCAGCTCAGCCTGATCGCGTCCTACAATCCGTCGGTGCTGGGCGATATGCCGCTCGGCTGGCTTTTCCCCGCTATGTGGATATGCGACACCCTCACGTGGGTGATCCGCGTTCTGCTGGCGCTGTTCTCGCTTTCCCTGTACGAGAAGCGCGCCAAAGTCCGCATCGAGGATATCTGCGCCCGCGTCGCGGAGGAGCCGCAGCGTTCCGAGGCGCTGGCCCGCAGCGGCGGCGTCAGCTTTGCCGCGCCGCTGATCTATGTCTGCGTGATGCTGATGATGAGCATGCTCATCGTGTATATGGCCGGTCCCGCGTTCGTGAGCAATTTTATGATCGACATGGGGATGTGACCCTTCCCCCTTTTCGGCCCGCCGCGCGGGTCCATACCATGAAAAAACAGGAGGTACCTTTATGAAAACAGCACTGGTCATCATGGCCGCCGGTATCGGTTCCCGCTACGGCGGCGGGATCAAACAGCTTGCCGCGGTAGGCCCCAACGGCGAGATCATCATGGATTATTCGATCCATGACGCCATCGAAGCCGGGTTTGACAAGATCGTGTTTATTATCCGCCGCGACATCGAGGAAGCGTTCCGCCAGGCCATCGGCGACCGTATCGAGGCCGTCTGCCGGGAGTTGGGGGTGGAGACCGCCTACGCCTTCCAGGCGCTGGAGGATGTGCCCGCCGGGTATTCCCTGCCGGAAGGCCGCACCAAGCCCTGGGGCACCGGGCAGGCCGTTCTGGCCTGCAAGGGCATCCTGCAGGAGCCTTTCGCCGTCATCAACGCCGACGACTACTACGGCAAGGAAGCCTTCGTGCAGATCCACGACTTCCTGCAGGGGTATGACCCCGCCGAGCCGGGCCGCCTGTGCATGGCCGGTTTTGTTTTGAAAAACACCCTGAGCGACAACGGCGCCGTGACCCGCGGCATCTGCCAGATGAACGCCGACCACTACCTGACCGGCGTGCTGGAGACCAGCGGCATCGAAAAGACCGCCGACGGCGCGGCCGCCGGGGGCAAGTCCATCGACCTGGACAGCCTGGTCTCGATGAACATGTGGGGCCTGACGCCCGCCTTCGTCGATCTGCTGGATCAGGGCTTTGTGGAGTTCTTTGAAAAGGCCGCCCCCGCCAACCCGCTGAAAGCCGAGTATCTGCTGCCCATCTACATCGATGAACTGCTGCACGCGGGCCGGGTCAGCGTCAAGGTCCTGCCCACCCACGACCGCTGGTTCGGCGTGACCTACGCCGAAGACAAGCAGACTGTGGTGGACAGCTTCGCCCAGTTGATCGCCGACGGCGTCTACCGTTCCGACCTGTTCAGCGACCTGAAAAAATAACCGCTTTCCTCTCCCCTGCCGGGCCTCCCGGCAGGGGATTTTTGTTGACAATGCCCCGGCAACATGCGACAATAAAGAAAAGAAGTTCTGCCAAAACCAACGGCTTTCGCGGCCGGAAAGGTGGTGCTGCCATGAAGTTCCGTTTCTTTCCGCTGGCGCTGTGCGCGCTGCTGTGCGCCTGTACGTCCGCCGTGCCCCCGGCCACTTCCGCCGCTTCGCCGGAAACAGCCGGGACCGCCACCGGCGAAAGCTCCGCCCCGGCCCTGCCGGACGGGCTGCGGGCCGTGGACCGGGGCGTGCTGGACTATGACGACATCCGCCTGGTGTACCACTATTCCGTATGGGACGAACCGCTCCCCGGCTATTACACAGTCTGCCGGGACGGGCAGTGGGGCCTGATCCGCAACGACGGCAGCGAGGTGCTGCCCTGTGCCTTTGCGCAGCCCGTCGCCCTGTGTTCCGACCAGCCGCCGCGCTACCCCGCCTGGATCGTCGCCGCCAACGGCGACAACGCCCTGCTGGCAGATATGTCCCGGTATCTGGACGCAGTGGGGGAAGGCGTTTTCTGCGGCCTTGACCACTGCGGCCCCGGTTATGAGGAATATTTCTGGGTGGAAAGTTCCCGGCAGATGTGCGCTTACATCGGCACGTTAGGCCCCAGTGAACCCACGCACATCTCCCCGCAGCAGAAAGAGAAGATGGGCTACTGGTTTCCCTGCCGCCCCGCCGCCCTGGTGGAGGAAGACTGGGGCCTGAACGTCCGCTATGACGCCGACGCCCCGTACCGCTACCGCGACGCCGAGGGGCTGCCCCTGAACAACTACGAATACCAGCAGGCGGAACCGTTCCTTCACGGCGCGCCGCTGGCCGCCGCCCGGCGCGGCTCCCAATGGGTGTATCTGGACGGTTCCGGCAACGAGGTGACCGCCCCCTGTTATGACCCTGTATACTGGAGCTTTGGGGACCCGAACCGCGGCTTTGCGTCCCCGCTGCTCAACGGTTACGCGGCCGTCTGCCGTGACGGCCGGTACGGCCTGCTGGACAGTTCCGGGGCCGAGTTCGTGCCCTGCGCCTATGACGGCCTTGTGTGGGACGGCGCGCTGGGCTGGCTGAAGCAGGACGACAGCTGGCACGCCTTCGCCATTCCCAGCGCCCCGGCTGCGCTCCCCGCCCCCAAAGAAGAGGCCGAGGACCCGCTGCGGGACGTTCCCCTTACCACGGTTTTCCCCGATACATACCCCGGTGCGGGCCGCCGCACCCAGTATACCACCATCCGGGACGATAACCTGAACGTGCGCGCCGGTCCCGGCACCGAATACGACAAGATCGGCCGCATCCCGCCGGGGTCCGCGGTGCGGGAACTGGGCACCAGCAGCACCGTCCCCGGCTGGACGTTCGTACTCTACCAGGACTGGCTGCGCGGCTGGGTGAGCAGCGAATACCTGGAATAATGCATCGTGCATGAAAACTGCAAAAGCATGGCACACAGTGCTATGGCAAACGGAGGATTTTTGCGGTATGGTTAGTATAAAAGGTTCCAAGATACACCGTTACAGGAGGGCAACTATGGCAAAAGAAGAATTTGACTGCACGGCCTTGACCCCGGAGCAGCGCGACGCGCGGCTGGCGCTGGATGTGGAGCGCCTGCTGCGTTTTGGCCGCAAGCACAAGCTCATCAAAGACCTGGATGTTCTGGTGGCGCGCAACACGCTGCTGGACCTGCTGGCGCTGAGCGCGCCCAGCGAGGCCAAGCCGCCGAAGGAACAGTTCGACACGCCGGCCAAACTGCTGGACGAGATGGTGGAACTGGCCGCCCAGAAGGAACTGTTCGACGGTTCGGTGCTGCAGTACCGCATCAACTTTGAGACCCGCCTGATGGGCGCGCTGATGCCGCGGGAAAGCGAAGTCTGCAAAAAGTTCAAGAAACTCTACAAGCAGGAGGGCGCCAAGGCGGCCACCGACTGGTTCTATGACCTGTGCGTGGTGTCCAACTACATCCGCACGGCGCAGATCGCCCAGAACATCCAGTGGAATTCCCAGACGCCCTACGGCGAGCTGGAGATCACCATCAACCTGACCAAGCCCGAAAAAGACCCCAAGACCATCGCGCTGGAGCGCCTGCAGCCCAAGTCCGGCTACCCGGCCTGCATGCTGTGCAAAGAGAACATCGGCTACGCCGGGCGCATCAACTTCCCGGCCCGGCAGACCCACCGCATCGTGCCCATCACGCTGGCGGGGCAGCAGTTCTACCTGCAGTACAGTCCCTATGCGTACTTCCATGAGCACTGCATCATGCTGCACGAGACCCACAAACCCATGGAGATGGACCGCCAGACCCTGGCCGAGATCTTCGACTTTGTGGCCCAGTTCCCCCACTACACCTGCGGTTCCAACGCCGACCTGCCCATCGTGGGCGGCAGCATCCTGAGCCACAGCCACTTCCAGGGCGGGCGCTATGTGTTCCCCATGCAGAAGGCTTCCATCGCCACGCCGCTGGCCGATGTCCGTTACCCCGGCATCCGCGCCGGCATCCTGAACTGGCCGGTGTCCACCGTGCGGCTGATCGGCCGCAGCAGCCAGCAGATGCAGATCGTCGCCAACAATATCCTGACCGCCTGGCGCGACTACACCGACGAGAGCGTGGGCATTCTGGCGCATACCGGCGACACGCCCCACAACACCGTGACGCCCATCCTGCATTATGACGAGACCGACGGCTACATTCTCGACCTGGCCCTGCGCAACAACCGCACCAGCGAGGAATACCCTGACGGCATCTTCCACCCCCATCAGGAATACCACAACATCAAGAAAGAGAACATCGGCCTGATCGAAGTCATGGGTCTGGCCATCCTGCCCGCCCGCCTGAAGGACCAGGGCGCGCAGATCGCCGAGATCCTGGCCGGGCAGCGCCCCAACACCAGCCGCGAGGAAGGCTCGCCGCTGGCCGTACATGCCGACTGGATCGACCAGTTGATCGCCAAATACGGCACGTCCATGGCCCCGCAGGAGGCCAACAACGCCGTCAAGCAGGAGATCGGCACCGTGTTCAGCCATGTACTGGAAAACGCCGGTGTGTTCAAGCAGGACAAAGCCGGGCAGGACGCCTTCCTGCGCTTTGTGGAGCATGTGGGCTTCCACGCCGTCTGAACCCTCTGACAACAAGAAAAACCACCGGGAAGCGGATCGCCGCCTCCCGGTGGTTTTTTATTTGCTCTCTTTCTGCCCGTAGTAGGCATTCGGCCCGTGCTTGCGCTGATAGTGCTTATCAAGGATATACGCCGGGGCCGGGGCTGCCGCCGGGTCGATCTGGCGGGTCAGCAGCGCCATGCGGGCCGTTTCTTCCAGCACAGCCGCATGGTAGACCGCCTGCGCCGGGTCCTTGCCCCAGGTAAAGGGGCCATGGTTGCGGCACAGCACCCCCGGCACCGCCACGGGGTCCAGCCCGCGGGCGCGGAAAGTTTCGACAACGACGCGGCCGGTGTTGCCCTCATAGTCGGCTTCCACTTCCTCCGGCGTCAGGGCGCGGGCGCAGGGCACCGGGCCGTAGAAATAGTCGGCGTGGGTGGTACCGTAACAGGGCAGATCCTGCCCGGCCTGAGCCCAGGCCGTCGCGTAGGTGCTGTGGGTATGCACCACGCCGCCGATCTGCGGGAAGGCCCGGTACAGTTCCAGATGGGTGCGGGTGTCGGAGGACGGGTTCAGCCGCCCTTCCACCACACGGCCGTCCAGGTCCACCACCGTCATATCACCGGGCGTCAGTTCTTCATAGTCCACGCCCGACGGTTTGATGACCACCAGGCCGCGCGCCCGGTCAATGCCCGAAACATTGCCCCAGGTATACAGCACCAGCCCCCGGCGCGGCAGTTCCAGGTTGGCGCGGCAGACGATTTCTTTGAGTTCTTCCAGCATGGCAGTGTACCTCCCTTTCCTGTGCAGCGGGCGCGGCCCGGCTGCGGCCTGATAAAATCAAAACCACCCGTTGAACGGGTGGTTTGAACAGGCCCTATAAGGGCCTAA
>SAMEA3387511__coassemble_1278_pt1 | contig 83391 bp, 85 predicted proteins | sample SAMEA3387511__metabat2_low_PE_011 | metagenome-assembled genome bin SAMEA3387511 (sample SAMEA3387511) | Felis catus | biome: Faeces | place: United Kingdom | collected 2012
ATCATATTGCCTTTGCACTGAAATATCGCAGGCAAATTATCTACAAAAAGATAAATGCAGATGTAGGAAAAAAATCTGCGGGAGTTATGCGAGAGAACCTAAAAGAGTTTGTAGACCCATTCACCAGAGAGAAGGTAAAAAAGGCATAAAAAGAGCCCCCGAGTAGGGGGCTGCCCGTGGTGAAAGTGTGGTTGCCAGCCTTTTTAGTGCTCCCTTTAGGGAGCTACCACAGGGATTAGGCCCTTACAGGCCTATTCAAACCACCCGTTCAACGGGTGGTTTTGATTGTTAGTATAATTCGTCCCAACCAGTTCCAAGCATATCAGGGGTTTGGACTTCCAATGACTTTACAAACATATTTTTCAAAAAATCTAAGTACGACAAGAAATATTGTTTAGTGTTTTCCTTCGGCATAGCAGAGTGAATTGTATGAATAATTCCAAACGTAAATAGTCGCGTGGTATATTCGACATTAGTACAATGAAATACTCCTTCATTTACACATTGCTGTACGATAGGAATTAAAACAGATACCATATTTTCTGCTACATTATCCAAACGGCTCGCCCGAATTTCTTCATCCTGTTTATAATTTGCTTCAAATTCATGGTGCTTAATTGTATATTCAAAAATCCGTTTAATAATAAGATTGAATTTTTCAAGAGGTGATACATCATCAGATATAGGTATTTTAATTTGTTCGACGGCTTGTTGAGCATAGTATTCAGCCGACGCAGCAAAAATTTCTGATTTAGACTTAAAGTATCTATAGCATAAACCTTGCGATACATCCATTCTTTCAGCAATATCTTGAATGGTTGTATTTTCGTACCCCTTTTCCGCAAATAGTTTTAATGCCGTTTCAATAATTTCTCTCTTTCTTTCCTCGGGTTCTTTGGTAATCCTCGTGCGTCGTGGACGTCCAGATTTTTGTCGATCACAACTGGTTATTTCCTGTTCTTCCGACATATCCTTCATACCAGCCCCCTCCTTTCTCTCTGATAGCCAATGAATATGTTCATTATCGCCCATATTTTAAGTAATGTCAAGCACATGAGCACTTGTCACAAGGTTTTATGTTCAAAATGGCGCTCAAAATATAAAGTATAAATGAAGGCAAAAAAATCCAAAAATCCCGCCGGCAGATGTTGACAATGCAACAAGTAGCTGGTACACTCTTAAAGTTGAGCTTTCAACTTGTCATCCGGGAAAGGAGGAAAGGTCATGGTTGAACGGTTTGAACGGTTTTCGCTGGCGATCGCGGAGATTTCCCGCTGCTGGCACAAGCTGGCAGGGGAGGAGATGAAGGTCTACGGGCTGAAAGGCGCGCACGCCACCTACCTGTCGATTCTATCCCGCCATCCGGAGGGGATCACCGTCCCCGAACTGTGCGAGATCAGCATGAAGGATAAGTCCGACGCGTCCCGTATGCTGGCGATTCTGGAAAAGAAAAACCTCGTACACAAAGAGGGCGGCTACGGCGGCACGGTATCGCTGACGGAAGCCGGCCGTGCGGCGGCCGGGCAGGTGCAGCAGCGCGTCAACCGCGCTGTGGACGCTGCCGGTCAGGGGCTGACCGAAGAAGAACGGGAAGCCCTTTACAAGGCGCTGGACCTTATCACCCAAAACCTGCGCACCCTCACCCGGGAAGGCATCCCAAAATGAAGCGAATCTGTAAAAGAAGGAAGGAACTCCCTATGAACGCTGTGGAAGTCAAGAAAAAACCAAGTCTGAAAAAGATTCTGCTGGCCGTGGTGGGCATCATCGTGGCCCTGCTGGTGGTGGCCTTTGCCGTGATCTATGGCGTGTGGCACAACGAGATCAGCACCGTGACCAGCATCGAGATGCTGCGTGACCGCAATGACGAGCATTTGGACGGCGCGGTCTATTCGATGCACGTCAAGGGTGGCTTTTATCTGGACGATTTCATCGCCCAGGGCGGCGCCAGCAACGACAATGAACTGATCCAGTTCATCACCGACAACATCACCCGCGGCGTGGTGGACATCCAGATGACCGCACCGGAGATCGGCTGCTCTGCCTTCACGTCCGTGACCCGGAGGGCGACCGTCTGTTCGCCCGCAACTACGACTTCTCCAAGACCAACACGATGGTGGTCTTTACGGAACAGAACGAGGGCCGCCACGCTTCCATCTCCACGGTGGACCTGCAGTTCCTGGGCGTCGACGTGGACAAGAACATGGAAAGCCTGATGGACAAGATCATCTGCCTGGCGGCTCCCTACGCGCCGCTGGACGGCATCAATGACGCCGGTGTGAGCTGCGGCATCTTCATGTCCTACCAGGGCGGCGAAAAGACCATGCCCACCGACCAGGATACCGATAAGCCGGACTTCACTTCCACGACGCTGCTGCGCCTGATCCTGGACTACGCCGACAGCGTGGAGGAAGCCGTCGAGATCGCTTCTTCCTACGACCTGCATGACTCCGCCAACACCTCTTACCATTACATGGTGGCGGACTCCACTGGCAAGAGCGCCATTCTGGAATGGACCAACGGCACCGACCTGACCGACAACGACGGTTCCCAGCGCACCCTGAAAGTCATCTACAACGACCAGGACAGCAACATCGGTGAGCGCGAAGCCGCCAGCGACTACCAGCTCATCACCAACTTCATCCTGCAGCCCGGCTACTATGACGATTCCCCAGCCGAGGAAAAGAAGGGCGCCGACCGCTATGACCGCCTGTATGAAGAACTGCAGAAGACCGACGCGCTGCTGCCGGACGAGCAGGCCGCCATGGATCTGCTGCAGATCGTGGGCCGTCGCAGCTGGGACAACGACGACGACAACGGCTGCACCGTACATAGCGTCGTGTACAACCTGACCGACAAGACCGCGCTGTGGGTCCCGAACGAAAACTTCGACGACCCCACCGCTGTTTTCCAGTTCTCGCTGGCTGAATAACCAGAAAATCACCGTCCCCGTTTTGGCCTTCTTGCGCCGGAACGGGGACAATGATATACTGGTGACAGAAGCAATTCCCCGCGCAGCGGACGCATTTTTGCGCCCGACTACAGAAAGGAAGCGACGGTTATGAATCAAACGTATGAAGCCCTGTTCACCCCCTGGAAGATCGGCAAAGTGGAGATCAAAAACCGCATCGTGCTCTGCCCGATGGGCGGCACCTCGCTGTTCGGCTGGATGGAACCCAACCACTTTGACAAAGAGGCTGCGGCCTTCTTTCTGGAGCGGGCACGCAACAACGTGGGCCTCATCATCCCCGGTATTGCGCCCATCCGTGATACCATCGGCGGGCGGTGGCTGTACCAGAACAAGAAAATGTTCCGGGAACTGAAACCCTACATGGAACAGATCCATGCCACCGGCGCCAAGCTGTTCGTGCAGCTCACCGCCGGTATGGGGCGGTCCTGGGGCATCACGGACGAGGTGCTGCCGCTGCACAAAAATCCCGTGCTGCGCACACTGGCCAAGCCCATCCTGGACACCAACTACCAGTTGGCCAGCCCCAGCCCGTTGCCTGCCCGCTGGGCGGAAGACGTCACCTGCCCCGAAATGACGGTGCCCCAGATCGAAGAGATCGTAGCGGCGTTTGCCAAGACGGCGCTGCTGTGCAAGGAAGCGGGTGTGGACGGCGTGGAAGTCCATGCAGTGCATGAAGGCTATCTGCTGGACCAGTTCACCATGAAGTACACCAACCACCGCAGCGACCAGTACGGCGGCAGTTTTGAGAACCGTTACCGCTTCGCCGTCGAGATCGTCAAAGCCATCAAGGCTGCCTGCGGCGAGGATTACCCGGTCTCCATCCGCTACAGCGTGCTTTCCAAGGTCAAGGACTTCTGTTACGGCGCGCTGCCCGGCGAAACCTACACCGAGATCGGCCGCGACATGGAGGAGAGCGAGAAAGCCGCCCGCTACCTGCAGGACGCGGGGTACGATATGCTCGACGCCGACAACGGCACCTACGATTCCTGGTACTGGGCGCACCCGCCCATGTATATGCCGCTGAACTGCAACCTGGAGGATGTAGCCCACATCCGGCAGTTCGTGGATATTCCGGTGGTCTGCGCCGGACGCATGGAACCCGATGTTGCCGCAGCGGCTATTGCGGAAGGCCGCATCGACGCTATGGGCGTGGCCCGGCAGTTCCTGGCTGACGGGGCCTGGGTCACCAAGATGCTGGAGGACCGCATGGAGGACATCCGCCCCTGTATCTGCTGCCATAACGGCTGCTTCAATATGTCCCACTACAAAGGCCACGCCAACGCCCAGTCTTTCAGCGATACCCGCGGCATGGCGCGCTGCGCTCTCAATCCCCAGACCATGCAGTCCCGCAAATACCGCCTGACCCCCGCCGCGGCGCCCAAACGGATCGCTGTGATCGGCGGCGGCATCGGCGGTATGGAGTCCGCCCTGGTCTGCGCCCAGCGGGGCCATAACGTGACGCTGTACGAGAAGAGCGACAGCCTGGGCGGTGTGTTCCAGGCGGCGGCCGCGCCTTCTTTTAAGGAAAAGGACCGCGCCCTGCTGGCCTGGTACGCGCGGGAAGTAACCAAATACCCCAACCTGACCGTTAAGCTGGGAACGGAAGTGAAGGACCTGGACGCGCTGCACGCCGACGAGATCATCGTGGCCACCGGCGCGACGCCCGTTTCGCTGCCGGTGCCCGGTGCAGAAAAAGGCATCCAAGCAGTGGACTATCTGCTGGGCAAGCGCCCGGTGGGGGATAAGGTGGTCATCGTGGGCGGCGGCCTGACCGGCTGCGAGATCGCCTACGACCTCTACCTGCAGGGCAAGCAGCCCACGATCGTGGAAATGAAAGACGACCTGATCGCCGTTTCTGGCGTGTGCCTTGCCAATTCCAGCTATCTGCGGGACTTCTTCAAGACCAACCAGGTGCCTGTGTATCTGGAAACGTCGCTGGGGGAGATTCGGGACGGTTCCGTGACGGTCACCCGCAAGGACGGCACCCGGCAGGAGATTCCGGCGGATTCCGTCATCCTCTCGGTGGGGTATCGCCCGGCGCCGCTGGCTGCAAAGGGGCGGAATATCCACATCGTGGGCGACGCCCAAAAGGTGGGCAACCTGCGCACCGTGATCTGGCGGGCGTGGGATGTCTGCATGAAGCTGTAAGGAGGATAAGCAGATGATGAAACTGACAGACGAACAGCAGCGGATCCTGGACGGCGAAAAAGGCGAAACGATGGCCAAGGTCATGAAAACGCTGATCATGTACGGCGAGATCTTCGGCGCAGAAAAGCTGGTGCCGGTGACTTCCCGCTATAATCACCTGGTCACGTCCTTCGGCTTGAAAGCGTTGGGGCCGGTGTACGACCTGATGGACCAGCTCATCCAGGCCGGGGCTGTTTCCGGGCAGAAATTCTCGGTTGACCCGCGCCCGCTGGACCCCAATGTGCCCGCCAATTTCCTGCAGAACCTTGTGTTCAAGAAGTTCATGTACAGCAAGCAGGATTTCTATGAAAACCAACTGCGTCAACTGGGCCTGATGGATGAGGACGCTTTCAGCTGCGCCTGCTATCTGGACGAGCAGGGCAACCGCCCCGCCAAGGGTGAAGTGCTCAGCTGGGCCGAGTCCTCGGCGGTCGTGTACGCCAACTCGGTGCTGGGGGCGCGGTGCAACCGCAATTCCGGCATCATGGACCTGATGGGTTCAGTGGCCGGTTATGTGCCGTATTTCGGCCTGCTGACCGACGAGGGGCGCAAGGCCACCTGGGTCGTCCGCGTGCAGACCACCCGTAAGCCGGAAGCCCAGTTGCTGGGTTCCGCCATCGGCATGAAGGTCATGGAGGACGTGCCCTATGTCATGGGGCTGGACCGCTGGCTGGGCAAGGAACTGGACGACGCGACCTGCGCCTACTTAAAAGATTTCGGCGCGGCGACGGCTTCCAACGGTGCGGTGGGGCTTTACCACATCGACGGCCTGACCCCCGAAGCGAAGGAACAGGGAACCGCCCTGATCGCCCCCGACGCAAAAGAATACATCATCGACGACGCTGAACTGCAGCGCGTCAAGGACAACTATCCTCTGGTCTGGAAAAATCCCGACGCCAAACCCAAGCTTTGCTTTGTGGGCTGCCCCCACCTGAGCCTGCAGCAGTTACAGGACTGGACCCTGCGTCTGGAACAGAGCCTGCAGGCTGCCGGACGCAAAAAAGTGGCGATCCCCACGGTGTTCACCACTGCCCCCGGCGTCAAGAAAAAGTTCGAGGCAGGGGAGTACGGCCCGCGTCTGGCTGCCACGGGCGTGATCCTTTCCTGCATCTGCCCGCTGATGTATATGAACAACCCGCTGTGCGGGCCGATGCCGGTCATCACCTGTTCCAACAAGCTGCGCACCTACACCACGGCCCGTTACTATACCGAGGATGAGATCCTCGACCAGATCACGAAAGGGGGCTCCCGGTAATGAAAGAGTTTCACGGTCGCGTCGTCGCGCCGGGCTGCGTCACCGCCCCGGCGCTGGTCTCCCACGGGGGGCTGAACACGCTGGCGTCCTTCCAGAAGGCGCTGCAGTTCGGTGATAAAAACGCCACCTGCGGTGACCAGAACAACCCCGATCTTTACGGCAAGCCCATGGCGGGCAAGGCGCTCTGCCTGCCCCAGACCATCGGCTCCACCACGGGCGGGCTGGTGCTTTACTGCGCCTGCTCCATGAACCGGCAGCCCGCCTGCCTGCTGTTTTCGAACCCTATCGACTCGCTGGCGGCCGCCGGTTCGGTGCTGGCTGCCGTCTGGCTGGACAATGCCCAGATGCCTGTCGTGGACTGCCTGGGGGACGAATTTCTCCAGTATGTGCAGGACGGCATGAGCATCACCGTCAAAGAGGACGGCACCGTCTGCGTGGGATGATCCCGGCTCCTGCATAAAAATACAAAAAACCGCTCCCTGCCAGCGGCAGGGGGCGGTTCGTTATGTAAGGGAAATATGGGTCAGGCCAAGGTCTGCTCCATACGGCTGCGGATCTCCCGCAGGAATTCCAGCGAAGTCACCTTGCGCGCGGGAACGTCGCCCTCCCACATGGCGCACAGATCGCCGGTCATCACGCCGGATTCGATGGTGTCGATGGTGGCTTTCTCCAACGTATCGGCAAAGCGGCCCAAAGCCTCGATGCCGTCGAGTTCGCCGCGTTTGCGCAGCGCGCCGGACCAGGCGAACAGCGTAGCGACCGGGTTGGTGGAAGTTTCCTCGCCCTTGAGGTACTTGTAATAGTGGCGGGTCACCGTGCCGTGGGCGGCTTCGTATTCATAGTTGCCGTCGGGGGAGACCAGCACCGAGGTCATCATCGCCAGCGAACCGAACGCGGTGGAGACCATATCGCTCATCACATCGCCGTCGTAGTTCTTGCAGGCCCAGATAAAGCCGCCCTTGGAGCGGATGACACGGGCCACCGCGTCGTCGATGAGGGTGTAGAAATACTCGATGCCCAAAGCCTCGAACTTTTCCTTGTACTCGGCGTCGTAGATCTCCTGGAAAATATCCTTGAAGGTGTGGTCGTACTGCTTGGAGATGGTGTCCTTGGTGGCAAACCACAGGTCCTGTTTGGTGTCCACCGCATACTGGAAGCAGGAACGCGCAAAGGAAGAGATGGACTTGTCGGTGTTGAACTGTGCCTGCAGGACGCCGGGGCCTTCAAAGCGGTTCACGGTCTGCCAGTGGGCGGTGCGGCGGTGGTCGTCGCTGGTGAACACCAGTTCGGCTTTGCCGGGGCCGGGCACGCGGTACTCGGTAGCGCGGTACACATCACCGAAAGCGTGGCGGGCGATCGTGATGGGTTCCTTCCAGGTGCGCACCACCGGCGAGATCCCCTTGACCATGATGGGCGCACGGAACACCGTGCCGTCCAAAATCGCACGGATGGTGCCGTTGGGGCTCTTCCACATCTGGGAAAGGTGATATTCCTCCACGCGCTGGGCGTTGGGGGTGATGGTGGCGCACTTGACGGCCACGCCGTACTTCTTGTTGGCGTTGGCGGCGTCCACCGTCACCTGGTCCTGCGTTTCTTCACGGTGCGCAAGACCCAGATCATAATATTCGGTTTTCAGGTCCACAAACGGAAGAATGACTTCCTCTTTGATCTGCTTCCACAGGATGCGGGTCATTTCGTCGCCGTCCATCTCCACCAGGGGAGTCGACATTTTGATCTTTTCCATCGAGCTGCCTCCATCTCTGTCAGTTTTGTTTGTATGATGTTTTCTATTATACTGCCTGCGGGGCGTTTTCGCAAGCCGAAACAGCAGGGGAGCGGCAAGATTTTACAGGCCGGACACAGCAAAAGGCCCGCAGCATAACCGTCGCGGGCCTTTGGGGTTTGTTTGGATCGGGTGGACCAGGGTGCCTGCTGGCCCTGCGGGCGGTCTTACACTTCTTCCTCGCGGAAGGTGAGGCCGTCGTCACTCATGGAGTCGATGATGGCAAGGCTTGCCAGCTTGTAACCGGCCGCGCGCAGTTCGGCACCGCCGGGCTGGAAGCCCTTTTCGATGCAGATGCCGATGCCGCCGACCGAAGCGCCGGCCTGACGGCAGACATCCAGCAGGCCCTTCATGGCTTTGCCGTTGGCGAGGAAGTCGTCCAGGATCAGGACGCGGTCCTCCGGCGAAAGGAACTTTTTGGACAGCGTGATGTCATAATCACGCCCATAGGTGAACGAGTGCACGTTGGAAGTGAAAACGTCGCCGTCGATGTTCTTGCTCTTTGCCTTTTTGGCGAACACGACGGGCAGGTGGAAGTGCCGGGCGGCCATGCAGGCGATGGCAATGCCCGATGCTTCGATCGTCAGGATCTTGTTGATGCCGTCATCCTTGAAAATGCGGTAAAATTCTGCCCCGATCTGGTCCAGCAGTTCTACATCCAACTGGTGGTTCAAAAAGCAATCGACCTTCAAAACATTTCCGGGGCGGACCTGCCCCTCTTCCAGAATACGCTGCTCCAAAAGCTTCATTCTGTGGTTCTCCTTTCGCACGGTACGATATGGGAATACAGTTGCTTGTTCTTTGCACTCATTATGACAAATTTCGGGATATTTTGCAAGGTTTTCATGTATATCCAGGGCGGTGTTTTTTGTCAAGGGGCAGATTGATAATATTTTGTAACTTTATTTTGTATAAAATATACACAAAGGGCGGTCGTTTCCAGAAGAACACTGTAAAAAAGAAACATTGCGCTTTTATGAATAAAAGTCTATAATTTTTTATATCTACAGTACAGGGTTGTGCGGCCCTTGCCGAAAGGCAGAATGTGCTGTAAGAGCTTTTAGGAGGGTTAGAAACCATGAAAAAAATCGTTAGTTCCGTGTTGGCTGCGTCTATGGCGCTGAGCCTGGCGGCGTGCGGCGCCACGACGGACACGGCGTCCACGTCCTCGGCTTCGTCCCAGGGCAGCGCCACCACCACTGCCACCGGCGAAAGCGCCGGTTCCGGCACCTACACCGGCACGCCGATCAAGATCGGCAGTATCGGCCCCACCACCGGTTCAGGGGCTGTGTACGGCAACGCCGTTATGAACGCGGAGGAACTGGCCGTCAAGGAGATCAACGAAGCCAACGGCAGCCCTGTGTTCGAGTGGTCCTTTGAGGACGACGAAGGCGACGCCGAGAAGAGCGTCAACGCTTACAACACCCTGAAAGACTGGGGCATGCAGATTTTGGCCGGCCCCGTCACCACGACGCCCTCTGTGGCCGTCGCTGCCGAGACGGTCAACGACAATATGTTCATGCTGACCCCGTCCGCGTCCTCGCTGGCGGTGATCCTGAACGATGCTTCTGACGAATCCACTGCCCGCGGCAATGTGTTCCAGATCTGCTTCACCGACCCCAACCAGGGCGTTGCTTCCGCTGACTACATCGCGGACAACGGCCTACCCACCAAGATCGGCGTGATCTATGACTCGTCCGACGCCTATTCTTCCGGTATTTATGAAAAGTTCCAGGCGGAGGCCGAGACCAAGGGCCTGGAGATCGTGGCGGCCGAAGCCTTTACGGCCGATAACAAAGCCGACCTTTCCACCCAGGTCGCCAAGTGCCAGGAAGCCGGCGCCGAGCTGGTGTTCCTGCCCATCTACTACCAGGAAGCCTCCCAGATCCTGATCGCCGCCGACAAGATCGGCTATGAGCCCGAATTCTTCGGCTGCGACGGCATGGACGGAATTCTGGCGATCAAGGGCTTTGACACCTCCCTGGCGGAAGGCCTGATGCTGCTGACCCCGTTCGCTGCCGACGCGCAGGATGAAAAGACCCAGGCTTTCGTTTCCGCCTACAAGGAAGCCTACGGCGATACCCCGAACCAGTTTGCCGCGGACGCTTACGACGTCATCTACTCGATTTATGAAGCAGTGCTTGCTTCCGGCGTGAACGGTGACATGGATGCCAGCGAGATTTGCGACGCGCTCAAGACCCAGTTCACCAGCATGACCTTTGACGGCCTGACTGGTTCGAGCATGACCTGGGACGCCACGGGTGCGATCTCCAAGGCTCCGAAGGCGGTCAAGATCGAAAACGGCGCCTACACGGCGATGTGACGGCCTGATTTTTTTGCTATACTGAATTCCGTTGCCAAAGGAGCTGCCAGACAATGAGGGTCGGCGGCTCCTTTTTGGCATATCGGGTGCGAACAAAGAGATTTCGGGTAGAAGCAGGCGGGAAAAAAGCGTTTTGCGGCGTTGGGATAGCTGCCTGCGGTACCGGGGTTTCTGCACGGATCGCGGTTCAGTCACGTCGAAAAGAAAAAGAGTGAGGTGTTTTTCGCGATGCAGTTTTTGTCCTATCTGATCAACGGTATCAGCCTGGGCAGCGTGTACGCGCTGATCGCCCTGGGTTATACGATGGTCTACGGCATTGCCAAAATGTTGAACTTCGCCCATGGCGACGTCATTATGATCGGCAGCTATGTGGTGTTTTTTACCTTTGGCCTTTCGGGAATGAATCCCATCCTTTCGATCCTGCTGTCCATGGTCGTCTGCACGATTTTGGGCGTCACGATCGAGCGGGTCGCCTACCGCCCCCTGCGGGAAGCCCCGTCGCTGGCGGTCCTGATCACGGCCATCGGCGTCAGCTATCTGCTGCAGCAGGTGGCGCAGCTTTCGTGGGGGTCCGATCCCAAGAGTTTTATTTCGATCGTTTCCAAGAGCGAAGCACTGGAGCCGGTCTCCCTGTTTGACGGGCAGTTGACGATCTCGGTCGAAACGATCCTGACGATCGTGGTCTGTCTGGTCATCATGGCGGCGCTGATGTGGTTCATCAACAATACGTCTGCGGGCCATGCGATGCGGGCGGTCTCGGAGGACCGCGGCGCGGCCCAGTTGATGGGCGTCAACGTGAACGCCACGATCTCCCTGACGTTTGCCATCGGCTCGGCGCTGGCCGCTGTGGCGGGTGCGCTGCTGTGTTCGTCGTACCCCACGCTGCAGCCCACCACCGGTGCCATGCCCGGCATCAAGGCGTTCGTGGCGGCGGTGTTCGGTGGCATCGGCTCCATTCCCGGCGCTTTCCTGGGCGGCATTCTGCTGGGCATCATTGAAAACCTCAGCAAGGCGTATATTTCCACGCAGTTGTCGGATGCGATCGTGTTCCTTGTGCTGATCGTGGTGCTGCTGGTAAAGCCGACGGGCCTTCTGGGCAAGAAAGTCCATGTGAAAGTGTGAGGTGGCAGCGATGAATTTGAAAACGATGAAGCGCTCCACAAAGAGCAATATGATCACCTTCGGCATCGTGATCGCGTTTTATCTCGTGATCCAGGTTCTGTCGGCGGCCGGGCTGCTGACGAACTCCTTCTCCGGGCAGTTGGTGCCCATCTGCGCCTATGTGATCTTGGCGCTGTCGCTGAACCTGACGGTAGGCTTCTTGGGCGAGTTGAGCCTGGGCCACGCCGGTTTTATGAGCGTGGGTGCGTTTTCCGGCGCGCTGGTATGGATCACGGCCGACAAGACGATGCCCCAGCCCGTGGCGCTGCTGCTCGCTTTCCTGGTGGGCGGTCTGGTGGCCGGTCTTTTTGGCTTTCTGGTCGGCGTGCCGGTGCTGCGCCTGTCGGGCGACTATCTGGCGATCGTCACGCTGGCTTTTGGCGAGATCATCAAGAACGTCATGAATGCCTGCTACCTGGGGTATGATGCCAACGGGCTGCATTTTTCCCTCAAGGACTCCGCTTCTCTCGGACTGGAAGAAGGGGGCAAGGTCCTCATCAACGGTGCGCAGGGCATCACCGGCATAACGAAGGCTTCGACGTTCACCATCGGCATCGTACTGGTCATCATTACGCTGATCGTTATTCTGAACCTTGTACATTCCCGCGCAGGGCGCGCCATCACTTCCATCCGTGACAACGAGATCGCCGCGCGCTCGGTGGGCATCCCCATCACCAAATACAAGCTGATGGCCTTTGTCACTTCGGCCGTTTTTGCGGGCGTTGCGGGTGTGCTGTATTCGCTCAACTATTCTTCGCTGGTAGCAAAAAAATTCGACTACAATACCTCGATCCTGATCCTGGTGTTCGTGGTCCTGGGCGGCATCGGCAATCTGCGCGGCTCGATCATTGCGGCGGCGCTGCTGACGGTCCTGCCGGAAATGCTGCGCAGCATGAACGACTACCGCATGCTGATCTACGCCATCGTGCTGATCGTGGTGATGATCTTCAACCAGAGCCCGCAGATGATCGCGCTGCGCAACAAGCTGACGGCCAATTTCCGCAAAAAGTGGCCGCCCTCCGGCACCAAGAAGCAGAAGAAAGGGGTGGCGTAACATGGCATTGCTGGAAGTCAGCAACCTGGGGATCGCGTTCGGCGGTCTGCAGGCGGTGTCCCAGTTGGACCTCTCCATTGAAAAAGGCCGCCTTTATGGCCTGATCGGCCCGAACGGCGCCGGCAAAACAACGGTGTTCAATATGCTCACCGGCGTTTACAAGCCGACGGAGGGCAATATCGTGCTGGACGGCAAAGACATCACCGGCCAGAACCCCGAACTGATCAGCCGCGCCGGCGTGGCGCGCACTTTCCAGAACATCCGCCTGTTCAACGATATGACGGTGCTGGACAATGTGAAGGTAGGCCTGCACAATCAGGTCCGCTACAATATGTGGACTGGCATCTTCCGTCTGCCCGCCTACCGGGAAAAAGAGCACGAGATGAACCGCCAGGCCCACAAGCTGCTCAAGATCTTCGATCTGGACCGGGAAGCCAACTACAAGGCCAGCCAGCTCCCGTACGGCAAACAGCGCAAGCTGGAGATTGCCCGCGCGCTGGCGACCAACCCCAAACTTCTGCTGCTGGACGAGCCCGCAGCGGGCATGAACCCCAACGAAACGGCAGAACTGATGGAAACGGTGCGCAGCGTGCGCGACCAGTTCGGCATTGCGATCCTGCTGATCGAACATGACATGAACTTTGTCATGGGCATCTGCGAGGAGATCACTGTGCTGGATTACGGCCGCGTCATTGCGCGCGGCGACGGCAAGGCGATTCGCAATAACCCGAAGGTCATTGCGGCCTACCTGGGAGGTGACTGATCATGGGCGAGATGCTTTCTGTCAAAAATATCAACGTCTTTTACGGTTCCATTCACGCGATCCGGGACGTTTCCTTCCATGTGGACGAAGGGGAGATTGTCACTCTGATCGGCGCCAACGGCGCGGGCAAGACCACGACGATGCACGCGATCTCCGGCTTGCTGAAACTGCAGAGCGGCGAGATCGACTACTGCGGCCAGGCCATCAGCCGGATGGAAGCCCACAAGATCATCCGCCTGGGTCTTGCCCAGGTGCCGGAAGGCCGCCGGGTGTTCAGCGGCCTGACCGTGCAGCAAAACCTGCAAATGGGTGCGTATGTGCGCCGCGACGGCAAAGAAGCCATCCAGAACGACTACGACATGGTGTTTAAACTGCTGCCGCGCCTGAAAGAGCGCCGCAACCAGCTTGCGGGCACGCTTTCCGGCGGCGAACAGCAGATGCTTGCCATGGGCCGCGCACTGATGTGCAAACCCAAGATGCTGCTGCTGGACGAGCCCTCCATGGGTCTTTCGCCGCTGCTGGTCAAGGAGATCTTCAAGATCATCCGGGAAGTCAACCGCAACGGCGTCACCGTGCTTTTGGTGGAGCAGAACGCCAAAATGGCGCTGGAGATCGCCAACCGCGCGTATGTGCTGGAGACCGGCACCATCAAGATGGAAGGCGAAGCGACCGAGCTGGCCAACAACATCGAAGTGCGCAAAGCCTACCTGGGCTGTTAAGCCGCATTCATGCAAATAAACCGCCCCGCGTGTCAGGACCTGCTGACACGCGGGGCGGTTTTGGTTGTGGTTCAAAGAAGCCCGGCCGGGGGGCGGTCCTCCTCGGTGCTGGGCTGGGTGAGCATATCCATCACTTTGGAATAGATCTCGCTGCCATGGGCGGTGAAGTTGTTTTTGATCGTTTCCGCCGTCAGTTTGTCGGGCATGGCCAACTGCAGCCGGAACACGTCGCTGCCCATGTCGCCGATGGCGCACCAGACGACGTATTCGCCGTCCTCCTCCTCGATATGGGCGCGGTTCATGGCAGCTTTGTGCTTCCAGCTCTGGATCTGCATGACGGCCCGAATGGCGCTTTCCCGCACGGTGCGGGGCAGATCGTAAGCCAGGGTGTCCGCAACGGTGGAACCCTTCTCGGTAATGGAATACTGTTCCTGCTCATCCGACGCCACCAACTGCTGCCGTTCCACATCGGCCAGCGCGTCGGCAAATTCAAAATAGTTGACCAGCTGTTCCTGCAAAAGCGCCCCCTGCAAGGTGTCGCGCGTCAGCGGGCCCGCTGTTTTGACCAGATAGCACAGCAGGATCCGGATCTGGGTGTTGTCTGTAAGGCCGCCCGGCTTTACACCTGCTGTAAATGCTTCCGCCATCCTATCACATCCTTGCCGATCATAGTTTTCTTTTCTTATTATACACGGGCCGGCAGGAAGTCGCAAGAGACACCGTCAAAAAATCGTTTCGATCTGTTTGCGGCTCTGCGGGGTGGAATAGATCCATTTTTTGATCCGCCCGTGGGTCACAAAATAATGCGGCTCAAAACGCAGCGGCTGGGACAGATTTTTGTTCACCACCACCAGCTTGATCTTCATCTTGTCGGGCAGGATGTTTTTGATGTAAACGCTGACCGCCTGGCCCGGACGCAGGGAACTGTCCGCTTCGGCCAGCCCGGCCAGATTGGGCGCAATCTCGATAAAAACGCCGTAATCCTCCACGCTGCGCACGATGCCTACCACCGTTTCCCCCGCGGCAAAGCAGGCGGCGTTTTCGCTCCAGGTGCCGAGCAGTTCCCGCAGCGTAAGGACGATGCGCCCCTGCGCGTCGCGGTTCTTGATGGCGCACAATAACTGCTGCCCGATCTGCACCCGGTCCTTGGGCGAGGAAATGCGGGAAACGGAAAGGCAGTCGATGGGCAGCAGCGCCGAAATGCCGCAGCCGATGTCGCAGAACGCGCCGAAGTTTTCAATGTGCGTCACGGTGCAGGGAATCACGCTGCCGGCTTCCAGCCCATCCAGGTATTGTTTGCGGCAAAGGCGCTGCGCCGCCGCGCGGGAGAGCAGATAGACCTCCTCGCCGTTCGGTTCGTGGGCCGTCCCGGTGATGACAAAGCAGGTGGGCCGCCCCACACGGGTCAGAACGGCGATGTCCTTGATGGTCTCCCCGGGGGAAACATCCAGGCATTCCTCATAGGGCATATAAGCGCGCTGCCCGCACAGTTCAAAGCGCAGGCGGCGCTCGGTATCATAGGCAAGCGCGGTACTTTGCAAAATTTCGCCGGTACCGATGCAGCGGTCCAGCTCTTCTTTGTTCAGGTGGTTTGCATTGCGGCAGAGCCCTTCGGCACGATATTCCAGCATTTTCGGTTCCTCATTTCTTGTGATTTCCGCTTTTATGGAAACGAAGCGGTTGCTAAACTTTTATGCGTTGGATTTGCAAAACAATACTCGCTGTACTATAATAAGAGAGCAAATGGAATGAAAGGGCGGTGTGCTGTATGGATGTACGGGTAGGGGATGTGATCCAGACCAAAAAGCAGCATCCCTGCGGTGCCAACCGGTTTGATGTGCTGCGCGTCGGGATGGATTTCAAGATCCGCTGCCAGGGCTGTGGCCGCGAGGTCATGCTGCCCCGCGCCAAGATCGAGCGCAATATCAAAAAGATCCTGCGCCCGCAGGAAGATTAGCCGCGTTTCCGTGTACGAACAGAAAATTGCAGCGGTGAGGATTTTCCATCATGAACACATTTGTTGAACTGCATGAGGTCGAGCGCCGGTATGAAGAACTGGCCTATCGGATGTCCCGGCCCGAAGCGGCCGCCCATGCGGACGAGTACGCCCAGATGATGCGTGACTACAAAGAACTGACCCCCTTAGTGGAAGAATACCGCCGGTATACGGCCCTGCAGCGTGAAGAGCAGGAAGCACAGTCCATGCTTGCACAGGAACCGGACCCGGCGTTCAAGGATATGGTACAGCAGGAGTTGTGCGAAATTACCCGGAATCTGGCACAGTGTACGGAGAATCTGCGCATCCTGCTATTGCCCAAAGATGCCGACGATGAAAAGAGCGTCATTCTGGAGATCCGCGCCGGGGCGGGCGGCGAGGAAGCCGCCCTGTTCGCCCACAGCCTGTGGCGCATGTACACGATGTATGCCGCCAAGTGCGGATGGGTCTGCCAGACGATCAGCGCCAACGAAACGGAGCTGGGCGGCGTCAAGGAGATCGTCTGCTCGGTGGAAGGGCAGGACGTGTACAGCCGTCTGAAATTTGAAAGCGGCGTACACCGGGTCCAGCGCGTGCCGGAAACCGAAACCCAGGGCCGCATCCACACCTCGACGGTGACGGTGGCCGTCATGCCCGAAGCCGAGGAAGTGGAGCTGGAACTGGACCCCAAGGACCTGCGGATCGATACCTTCCGTTCTTCCGGCGCGGGCGGGCAGCACATCAATAAAACTTCTTCCGCGATCCGGGTGACGCATCTGCCCACCGGCATGGTGGTGGAATGTCAGGACCAGCGCAGCCAGCGCGAGAATAAAGACCGCGCGCTGAAGGTGCTGCGCAGCCGCCTGCTCCAGCAAAAGCAGGAAGCCTATGACGAAGCCTACAACGCCAAACGGCAGAGCCAGGTGGGAACAGGGGACCGCAGCGAAAAGATCCGCACCTATAACTTCCCGCAGGACCGTGTGACGGACCACCGCATCGGGCTGACGCTGCGCAACCTGCGCAGCGTGCTGGACGGGGATCTGGACCGCGTGCTGGACCCGCTGATCCTGGCCGACCGGGAAGAAAAATTGAAGCAGCATAGCGAGGAACACGAATGAAAACTCAGGTATTGCCTGTTACAGAAGAAAGCATCGCGCTGGCGGCCCGCCTGCTGACCCAGGGGGAACTGGTGGCCTTGCCGACTGAAACTGTTTACGGTATTGCGGCGGACGCCCGCAACGGCGCGGCGGTGCGCAAAATTTTTGAAGCCAAAGGCCGCCCGCAGGATAACCCCCTGATCGTGCATATCTGCGGGATGGAGATGTTGCAGGGGATCGTGGCGCAGGTGCCGGACCGCGCCAAAAAACTGGCCGCGGCGTTCTGGCCCGGGCCGCTCACGATGGTGATGCCCCGCGGCCCCGAAGTCAGCGATGTGACCTGCGCGGGGCTGGATACCGTCGGCGTCCGTATGCCGTCGCACCCGGTGGTCCAGGCGGTCATCCGCGCCAGCGGCGTGGCGTTCGCAGCGCCCTCGGCCAATCTTTCCGGCAAGCCCAGCCCCACGAACGCTCAGGATACCCTGGCCGACATGGACGGCCGCCTGCCGCTGATCCTCGATGGCGGGGAGAGCAGCGTCGGCGTGGAGTCCACGGTGGTTTCGGTGGCAGGGGAGCGGCCGGTGCTTCTGCGCCCCGGTTACATCACCAAGGAACAGATGGAAGCCGTGCTGGGGGAGGAAGTGCTGGTCAGCCCGGCCATCCTCGAAAAGCTCAAGGAGGGGGAAGTGGCCCGCTCCCCGGGGATGAAGTACAAGCATTATGCGCCCCAGGCTCAGGTGACCCTTGTACGGGGCAGCTTTGAAAACTACCGCCGCTATGTGCAGCAGCACGCGGGGGAAGGCGTCTGGGCGCTCTGCTTTGACGGGGAGGGCAAGGACCTTCCCGTGCCGTACATCGAATACGGGAAGAACCACGACGGCGTCACCCAGGCGCATCATCTTTTCACCGCGCTGCGGGACTTGGACCGCAACGGCGCACAGACCGTTTACGCCCGCTGCCCGGAGCAGGACGGCGTATCGATGGCGGTGTATAACCGCTTGATCCGCGCGGCGGCTTTCCGGGTGGTGACGGTATGAAGATCATCGGGATCACAGGCCGTTCCGGCTGCGGGAAGTCCAGTGTGACAAAATTCTTGGCCGCGCAGGGGTATCCTTGTATTGACGCGGACCGCATTGCGCGGGACGTTTTGCAGCGGGGTTCGCCCTGCCTGGCGGTCCTGCAGGCGCATTTCGGCGCCGATATTCTGGACGAACAGGGGGAGCTGCGCCGCCGCCTGCTGGCGGACCGCGCCTTTGCGACGCCGGAAGGGACCCGCCTTTTGACCGAGGTGACGCAGCCGGAGATCCTTCGCCGGATCGAAGAATTGCTGCGCCGGGCGGAAGCAGACGGCGCGCCCTTTGCCTTCGTGGACGGGGCCGTGATCGTCGGCACGCCGTTCCAGGCGCGCTGCGACCGCTTGCTTCTGGTCACAGCCCCTTACGAGACCAGCGTGCAGCGGATCTGTGCCCGGGACGGCATCGCCCCGGAGATGGCCCGCCGCCGTCTGGACGCGCAGACCCCGCTGGAAACGCTGCGCGCCGCCGCGACGGAGGAACTTGTGAACGACGGTTCCCCCGCGCAGTTGGAAGACAAGATCAAGGCGTTTTTGCACTCCTTGAGAAAGGAGGAATATGACTAGAAAAAAATCACCGCTTCGCAGAGCGGCCCCCAAAGTGCTGGGCGTCGTGTTGGTGTTGGCGCTGATCGGGACGATCCTGTTTTCCGTTTTCCGGGAACGGATCGAACGCTGGGAATACCCGATCCAGTATCAGGAATATGTGACCTATTATGCGGACAAATATGACCTGGACCCGCTGATGCTGTACACCTTTATCCGTACGGAAAGCAATTTTGACCCCCGTGCGGAATCCGACGCCGGGGCCCGTGGTCTTATGCAGATCACAGAAGTCACCTTTGACTGGATCAAATCCAAGATTGCGCCCACGGAACCCCTGACCTTTGAGGACCTGTTCGACCCGGAAACCAATATCCGTTTTGGAAGTTACTTTGTCAGTTATTGCCTGTTGCGCTATTCGGACGATTTGGCAACGGCGGCAGCCGCCTACCACAGCGGCTGGGGAACGGTGGATGAACTGCTCGCACAGTCGGAGTATTCGGCCGACGGGCTGACGCTGGACCACTACCCCTACCCGCAGATGCGGCTGTATGTCCGGAAAATCACCGAAGGCTATCAGCGTTATCAGGAAATTTATACAGATTACGAAAAGTGAAAGGACTGTCAAACATGCAAACTACAGAAGAACTCAAGAAGCTGCTGTACAAGAATGATACCGTAGCGGACACGGCCCCCGATGCGCTGGCCGCCGCCCAGGATTTCTGCGAAGGATACAAGACCTTCCTCGACCACTGCAAGACCGAGCGGGAAACGACCGCCTACAGCGAGAAGCTGCTGCTGGAAGCTGGCTATAAGCCCTTTGTTCCCGGCGAAAAACTGAACCCCGGCGACAAAGTCTACGCCATCAACCGCAAAAAGTGCGTGCTGGCGGCGACCATCGGCACGAAAACGCTGGAAGAAGGCTTCCATCTGAACATCGCCCACATTGATTCCCCGCGTCTGGACCTGCGCCCGGTGCCGGTCTTTGAGAAGAACGGTCTGGGCTACCTGCGCACCCATTATTACGGCGGCGTGCGCAAGTATCAGTGGCCGACCATCCCGCTGGCCCTGCACGGCGTGCTCTACCGTGCGGACGGCAGCATGGTGGAAGTCTGCATCGGTGAAAAGGATGACGACCCGGTATTCTGCATCACGGACCTGTTACCGCACCTGGGCGCCAAGCAGAACGCCAAGACGCTGGGGGAGGGCATCACCGCCGAAGATCTGAATGTTCTGATCGCGTCCCAGCCCATCGCGGACCGCGACGCAGAGCAGCGCGTAAAGCTGAACATTCTGGGCATGCTGAACGAAGCCTACGGCATCACCGAGCGGGATTTCACCCGCGCCGAGATCGAAGTCGTTCCGGCCTACAAGGCACGGGATATCGGCCTGGACCGCGCCATGATCGGCGCTTACGGCCATGATGACCGCGTGGACGCTTACCCCGCGCTGATGGCGGAGATCGGCGTGCTGAACCCTGCCTACACGACGGTCTGCGTGCTGACGGACAAAGAGGAGACCGGCTCCGACGGCGTGACGGGCCTGAACAGCATGTACACCTTCCACTTCCTGCAGCAGCTCTGCCAGGCGCAGGGGGCCGATTACATCACGGCCTGCAAGGCGGCCAAGTGCCTGTCTGCCGACGTGACGGCGGCCTTTGACCCGACCTTTGCCGATGCGTTTGAGCCGGACAACGGCACCTATGCGGGCAACGGCGTTGCCATTTACAAATATACGGGTTCCCGCGGCAAGTCCGGCACCAGCGACGCTTCCGCCGAACTGGTCAGCTACCTGACCCGCCTGATGGACCGCAACAACGTGGTGTGGCAGATCGGCGAAATGGGCAAGCTGGACCTTGGCGGCGGCGGCACGGTAGCCAAATACGTTGCCAACCAGGACATCGACACCATCGACATCGGCGTGCCGGTCCTGGCGATGCATTCGCCCTTTGAGGTCGTTTCCAAGGCGGACGTGTACATGGCGTACCTCACGTTCAAGGCTTTCTGCGAGGACGCGGAATAAAAACACAGTATAAAGCGGCATCGGACGGCAGACAGGGGAAGGGAAGAAGCCCCCGAACCTGACGGTTGATGACGATTGACCGCTAAACGGACCGGCGTGTTATTTCGTTGCGAAACAGCACGCCGGTTTTCTATTGCTGTGTCCTACAAATATACGGCCCCTGACTGCACAGGAAATAAAACCCAAACAACCAATTTGCCCGGCAGGCACCTAGGCCCGCCGGGCAAATTTACTATAGGATTGATCTCCAAGGTAAAGGTTCGGCGCGCAAAACGCCCGCCCGGCAACACGGTTTTCTGCCCGCCGGGGATGACGTGCGCATGATCCTATCGCTTACTTTTTCTCAACGCTGATAACGCGCTGCGTCCACTCGCGGTAAAAGTCCTCTTCATGGGATACAAGCAGCACCGTTCCGGCAAACGCTGTCAGGGCTGTTTTCAGGGCGCTTTTGGCCTGCCTGTCCAGATGGTTCGTGGGCTCGTCCAGGATCAGAAAATTGCAGGGTTCCAGCGTCAGCAGGCACAGTTTCACTTTTGCCTGTTCGCCGCCGCTCAGGGCTCCAACGGCCTGCATCGCGTGTTTGCTGGTGATCCCGCAGCGCGCCAACTGTTTGCGGACCTCTTTGACTGTCAGGTCCGGGTGCGCGTCGGCAATAATCTGAAGCGGGGTCTGTTCCGGCTCTTCCCAGAATAGATCCTGCGCAAAATAACTCCATGTGACCTGGTCGGAAAACCGGAATCGGCCGCCGATCGCCGGGAGCTGCCCGATCAGGGTCTTCAATAATGTGGACTTTCCGATCCCGTTAAAGCCGGTGATCACAACTTTCTGCCCGCCTTTGATGCTGAACGTAAGATCGGGGAGGACCGGCGCGTGATACCCCACCGCCAGCTTTTCCACCTGCAAATGTTCTGTATTTGTCAGGGGTAGGGCAGGAAAGTGGAAGTGCGGAATGATCTCTTTCTGTTCCAGGGCTTCCATCTTATCCATCCGGTCAAGCTGCTTTTGGCGGCCCCGTGCCATTTTTGCCTTGCGTCCCGCGATATTCTTTCGGATAAATTCTTCTGTTTTGCGGATCTCCTTTTGCTGCGCCGTATATTGGCGGATATAATCTTCCCGCAGCAGGGTTTTCTTGCGCAGAAACTCGGAATAGGTGCCGTAATACTTCGTGATCGTATCGTTGTCTATATCGCAGATGCGGTTTGCGATTTTGTCCAAAAAGGCAAAGTCGTGGGAACGACCAAAAAAGCATTTTCCAAAGCCGACAGATATTCCGCCAGCCACGCCACATGATTTTTGTCAAGAAAATTGGTCGGCTCATCCAGCAGCAAAACATCAGGCTTTTCCAGCAGCAACTTGGCCAGGATCACCTTGGCACGCTGGCCGCCGCTCATTTCTGCAATCGGACGGTCCAACCCGATCACGCTCAGTCCCAGCCCGTTTGCCACCCGCTCTATGGCAGTATCGATAGAATAGAAATCATGCGCTTCCAGTTGTTCCTGATAATAAGCGGCCTGTTCCAGACTTTCCGCATCTCCATCCGCAGCTTTTTCGTATAATCGCATGACCTGCTCTTCCATCGCAAACAGGTCGGCAAAGGCAGACTTCAAAAACTCTTTCATTGTCAGCGTATGGTCGATCTCTGCATACTGGTCCAGATACCCGACCGTAGTGCGTGGCTGCCAAATGACGCGCCCCTGATCGGGCGCGACCTGCCCGGTGCATATTTTGATCAGCGTACTTTTCCCGGTTCCGTTCTGCCCGACGATGCCGATATGCTCGCCTTTGTTCAGGGTAAGCCCCGCATTTTTATAAAGCACATTTTCACCAAAAGCGTGCGTCAGATTTTCGATCTCCAACAAACTCATTTTTTCTCGTTCCTTTCCTTACATACCAAAAATAACAAAGAAAAAAGGCAGAAAGCAGCGATACCTGTTGGTACCGGCCTTCTGCCTTTGCTGTCAAAACGCAAAAACAAAAGGCTATGGACAAAACATTGCCCATAGCCTTGCATTACTGCACGGAAAGCCCAAAGGGTACACTACCCCCGCGACTTTCCGATGAAATCCAAATGCGTTTTATACGCTATGCTCTGCACAATGTTTCATCGGGATGGATTGTACAGAGCTGATTCTGTTTTTACGCTGATCTTTCAAATGGAAGTTCATGTGTTATCTCCATTTCATGGTTTTGAACCTGTTCTTAATCATACAACGCTGGAAAGCGTTTGTCAATCTCCTGACCGGGAAACAGGAGACCGCCAAATTCATGGCTGTCATGAATGGCTTTGCGCTTTATGCAGGCAGACAAAGCAAAAACCTCGAATCCGTGTTCAGCACAGATTCGAGGTTTTGTGGTGGAGATGAGGGGGATCGAACCCCTTACCTCTTGAATGCCATTCAAGCGCTCTCCCAGGTGAGCTACACCCCCACGGCATTGTCGCGCACAGTGTTCTCTTGGCGACGTGCATTATTATAGCAAAGCGTCCCGCAAATGTCAACTATTATTTTGGAAAAATACAAGTTCCGCACAAACAGGCGGTTGTGGATGGGGAACCGCCGGGCAGGCGCGCTTCATAGTATGGCAAGAGTTCCTGTTGGAAAGGAGGGACCGCCATGCGCTACAGACGGCCCGGCAACCACCGGCGCTGGCCGCTGCGCCTGTGGGCAAAGCTGGCGTTGGCGGCCGGGGCTGTCGCCGCGCTCTGGTTCAACGGCTATGTGGACCAGGAGATCAAACCTACCATGATGCGCATTGCAGAATACGAAGCGCGGCGCATCACGACCCAGGCCCTTCATGAAGCGGTGGAGGGGCTGGACTTTGGCGGGCAGTTGTACCATGTGGAGGACGGCTATGCGTCGCTGGACGCGGCAGCAGCCAACCGTGCGCGCAGCGCCCTGATCGCTGCCGCCGAAACGCAGTTGGCGGCGTTAGAAGAACAGGAATTTTCCGTCCCTTTCGGCAGTTTAACGGGCAATTACCTGCTGAACGGGCAGGGGCCGGGCTGGAACATGCGCCTGCTGCCGGAAGGGTATGTGCAGGCAGCATGGGAGCAGGACTGCGAAACGCTTGCCATCAATACCACGCGCTATACTGCCAGCCTTGTGCTTTCCGTCACCGTCAACATGATCCTGGACGGCCGGACCGAAACGCTGACAGTAGAAGAACCGATCCTGATCGCGGACCTTCTGCTGCAGGGCGACACGCCGAATGTTTACGCGGCGGCACTGGATTGAAGAATCAGGGAAGAATGTGGTATAATAGCCCCAGATCAAAAATGGAGTGTAAGAGATATGGAACTGGAGCAGGCCCGCAAACGCGCAGAAGAACTGCGCGCGGTGATCGAAAAGAACAACCGTTTATATTATGATCAGGACGCCCCCGAACTGGAGGACTATGAATATGATGCGCTGAACCGGGAACTGAAGGCCATCGAAGCGGAATACCCGCAGTTGGTCACGCCGGATTCCCCAACCCAGCATGTGGGCGGAACGGCCAGCAGCAAGTTCAGCAAAGTGACGCACAGCGTCAAGATGGAAAGCCTGCAGGACGCTTTCTCGTTTGAGGAACTGCGGGACTTTGACGCCCGTGTTCGGGAAGCAGGCATCAAGCCGGAATATGTAGTGGAAGCCAAGATCGACGGCCTTTCCGTCAGCCTTGAATACCGGGAAGGCCATCTTGTGCGCGGTTCCACCCGCGGCGACGGCGTCGTGGGGGAGGACGTGACGGAAAATCTGGCGACCATCGCGGATATTCCCCACGATCTGCCGGACGCACCGGCTTTTCTGGAAGTGCGCGGCGAAGTCTATATGCCCCACAAGGCCTTTTTCAAGCTGAAAGAACAGCAGGAGTTGGAGGACAAAACGCCTTTCAAAAACCCGCGGAACGCCGCGGCGGGTTCGCTGCGCCAAAAGGACGCGAAGATCACCGCGTCGCGCGGGTTGTCGATCTTTGTGTTCAATTTGCAGCAGTGCGAAGGGCGCAGCTTTACCACCCACCACGAAACGCTGGATTATATCAAGTCGCTGGGGTTCCCGACCTCCCCGCGCTACAGTGTGTTCCACAATATCGAGGACGCCATCCGGGAGATCCAGACGATCGGGGAACTGCGCGGCACGTTGGAATATGACATCGACGGCGCCGTTATCAAAGTCAACGATCTGGCCGCGCGCCGCGTGCTGGGCAGCACCAACAAATTCCCGCGGTGGGCGATCGCCTTCAAATACCCGCCCGAAGTCAAAAAGAGCGTCGTGCGGGAGATCGAAGTGACGGTAGGCCGCACCGGCGTCCTCACGCCCACGGCGGTGTTCGATCCTGTGTTCCTGGCGGGGACCAGCGTATCCCGCGCCAACCTGCACAACGGGGACATCATCGACAGCCTGGGCGTCGGCATCGGGGATACGATCCAGGTGCGCAAAGCCGGGGACATCATCCCGGAAGTGATCGCGGTCTCTGCCCACGGCCCGCAGAGCAAGCCGTTCCAGATGCCCACGGTCTGCCCAAGCTGCGGCGAGCCGGTGGTCCATCTGGAAGGGGAGACCGCCCTGCGCTGCGTCAACCCGGAGTGCCCCGCCCAGAGCCTGCGCAACCTGATCCACTTTGCCTCGCGCAATGCCATGGCCATCGACGGTCTGGGGGAAGCAGTTGCCGTGCAGTTGACCGAGCGGGGTCTGGTCCATACGGTCGCGGACCTCTATGCCCTGACCGAGGAACAACTGCTGACGCTGGACAAATTCAAGGAAAAGAGCGCCCGCAACCTTCTGACTTCGATCGAAAATTCCAAGAAGAACAATCTGGACAAGCTGTTGTTTGGCTTGGGCATCCGCAATATCGGCGATAAAGCGGCGGCACTGCTGGCGGAACACTTCGGCAGCATGGAAGCATTGCAGGCGGCGACCGCCGAACAGATGTGCGAAATCGACGGCTTCGGGGACGTGATGGCCCAGAGCGTACAGGAATTTTTCGCCAAAAACGGGACCACCGACCTGCTGCGCAGGCTTGCGGACGCAGGGGTGAATATGCAGTGGACCGGCGAAAAGAAAGGCACCGCGCTGGCCGGGATGACGCTGGTCGTCACCGGCACCCTGCCGACTCTGTCCCGCCAGGAAGCCGAGGCGCTGATCGTGCAGAACGGCGGCAAAGCGTCCGGGTCGGTCTCCAAAAAGACCAGCTATGTGGTGGCCGGTACGGCGGCCGGGTCCAAGCTGACCAAGGCGCAGAACCTTGGCATTCCGGTGCTTGACGAAGACGGGCTGTACGCCCTGATCCGTTCCGAAAAGCCGCAGGAGTCTTAAATACGATCCTATAAATCATCAAAGGGAGCATCCTCCACGCAGGGGGATGCTCCCTTTTTGGTTCTAAGCGGGGCGCAGGGGACATAGAGTGGCAATGGGAGGTGAAACAGATCATGGACGAGTACTATCGGATCGCCGCCGCGCTGCCGTCCCCCCTCTGTGGGGAACTCCAGCAGCTTGACCCCCGCTGTGCCCCGCTTGTGCAGGAGATCCGCCTGCGCGCCGGGCAGCCGGTCCAGTTTACGATCAAGGGGCGCCTGACACCGGCAGCGCGGTATCTGCCGCAGGCGGGACATTTACAATGTATGCAGCCCCGGCAGTTACAGGATTGTTTTTTGCAGTTGTGCGGCCATTCCCTTTACGCTTACGAAGAAGAACTCCGCCAGGGATTTTTCACGATCTTGAACGGGGACCGCATCGGCGTAGCGGGCAGTTGGAGCGGGAACGGCTTCTCGGCTGTTACGTCCCTGAACCTGCGCGTGGCGCGGTGGGTGACCTGCCCGCTGCCCGATGAGGTGCAGACTTATCTGCTGGCAGAACAGGACGGGCTGCTGGTGGCTGGCGTTCCCGGAAGCGGAAAGACGACGTTTCTGCGCACGCTGATCCAGCATCTGGGGCAGAGGGATCAGGTCGTATGCGTGGTGGACGAGCGTGGGGAACTGATGGCAGGGAACGGCGAAGGGCTGCCCCGTGCGGCGCAGATCGCCTGCGATGTCTACACGCGCTGCCCCAAAGAGGAAGCGATCTGTATGGCGCTGCGCTGCATGAATCCGTCGGTGATCGTCTGCGACGAACTGGGGACCCCCGGCGACGCCGCTGCGGTGGAACGGGGCGTGGCGTCCGGCGTGCGGTTCCTGGCTTCGGTCCATTGCGATTCGCCGCAGGGCTTGCGGAAAAGGCCGCAGCTATCGCGGCTTTTGCAGACGGGGGCTTTCCGGCGCGCGGTCTTTCTGGACGGGCGTGACAGGCCCGGAACCGTGGTACAGTGGGTGGAACTGACATGAGCGAGATGATCAGGGTCCTGGGCGGACTGCTGCTTGTGGCGGCGGGCACAGGCGGCGGTATCGCGGTCTACAGCCGAAAATACCACCAGTGGCGGCAGCTACATACCTTTGCCCGCCTGCTGGCCTATCTGCGGGAACTGCTGGCCTACCAGCCGCTGAACGGCGGGGAACTGCTGGCACGGGCGGCCCGTTACCCCGCCTTTGCACGGCTGGGCGTCGGGGAGTGCGGCACGCTGGCGGCGCTGCCGCTGCCGGGGTCACTGCCGCCGGGCACCCGGCAGGAATTGCAGCAGGGATTGGAACAGCTTGCCTTTGAACCGCGCAGCAACGCCTGCGCCACGCTGAAACGGCTGGAAACACTTTGTGAGGACGCCGCCGTAAGCAAGCGGGAAGAATCCCAGGCCGCGCGCAGGCTGTGGCCGCGGCTGGGCGCCTGCGCGGGGATGCTGGCCGCGATCTTGTTATGGTAAGGGAGCTGCGCAATGAACATTGATCTGGTTTTCAAAATTGCAGCGACGGGCATCATCGTGGCGGTCCTCAACCAATTGCTGATCCGTTCCGGGCGGGAGGATCAGGCCATGATGACGACGCTGGCGGGATTGATCGTTGTACTGAGTATGCTGGTCCGCCAGATCAGCGACCTGTTCGTGCTGATCAAGGCGCTGTTTGAATTGTGATGAACGATGCTATTATTCAAATTGGCTGCCGTCGCCTTTGTAGCGGCGGTCTTGAGCCTGGCCCTAAAAAAAGAGCAGCCGGCGTTCGCTTTCCTCGTGTCGGCCTGCGCTGCGGCCGGGCTGCTGGTCGCGGTGGCGCAGCAGATCTCGCCGCTCCTGCAATGGCTGCACGGCCTCGACAGCGTTTTGCCGGGGCAGGGCATCACGTCCCTGCTGCGGGTACTAGGCATCGCGCTGATTGCCCAACTGGCGGGGGACATCTGCCGGGAAGCGGGCCTGGCCGCCGCGGCGACCGCCAGCGAACTGTGCGGCCGGGTGCTGGTGCTGCTGCAGGCGCTCCCGCTTTTGCAGCAGTTGCTCGACTGCTATGCGGCATATTTGCAGTGATTTTCTTCATGCTGGGTCCGGCGCTGCCCGTCCGGGCGGAAGAACCCCCGGCCGAGGTCGAAGCCCTGCTTGCGTCGGATGATAACTCGGTGGAGGACGCGGCCGGGTGGCAGTTGACGGATGTGCTGGACTGGCTGGCCGAACTGTTGACCGGCGCCCTGCAAAAGCCGATCCGTTTTGCCCTGCGGGCGGCGGGGTATCTGCTGCTGGTGGGGGTGCTCAACCTGCTGGCCGGGAACGAAAGCTGGCGTCAGTGCATCGACGCGGTGGCGGTGTTGGGGTTCGGGGTGCTGAGCCTGGACGCTGTGATGACGCTGGCGGACACCGTTGCTGCCGCCGCGCAGGACTGCCAGAATTATCTGATCGCCTTTATCCCGGTGTTCAGCGGTGTGACGGCCATGGGTGGACAGGCTGCCGGGGCTATGGCCTACAGCGGTATGTTTTTTACGATGTCCGGTTTTCTGGCGGCGCTTATCAAAGTGGTGCTGCTCCCGGTCATGCAGATCTATTTCTGCTTTGCGGCCTGTGCCTGTATCTGGGGCAATCCCGGCATCGAGGAAGCGGCTTCGCTGTTCGTGCGCTGCCTGCAGGGCGGGCTGAAGCTGTGCGGCATCCTGTTCAGTCTGGTGCTTGGGGTGCAAAACCTGCTGGCCGCCACGGTGGACAGCGCAGCCCTCAAAACGGGCAAAAGCGTTTTGCAGGGCTTTATCCCGGTGGTGGGCGACGCGGCAGCCGCGGCGCTTTCGGGCGCTGTGGCGGCGGTGCAGATGCTCAAAGGCTCCCTGGCGCTGGCCGCGCTGCTGGCCCTGGCTGCCGTTTTTGTGCCGATCTTTGTGCAGTGCCTGCTTTACAGCGTCGCCTTTGCCGGGGCGGGGATCGTGGCTTCGGCCAGCGGGCAGAAAACGTGCGGTCACCTGTGCCGCCTTTATTTTGCGGGCAGCAAGATCTGTATGTCGGTGCTGGTGTTGTATTTCTTTATGATTTTTCTTTCGACCGCTTTGCTGCTTCTGGCGGGAAACGGAGGATAAACAGATGGATTCGATTCGTCATGTGGCGCTGGGGTGCTGCGTCATCTCCACGATCGCGGGCATGATCCGGGTCTTTTGGCCCAAAAACAGTTTTTCAACGGTCATAAACGCGGTCCTGGTGCTGTATATTATAACGGCGGGGTTGCAGATGATCCGGGGCGCGGACTGGGCAGGTCTTACAAAAGAATTGTACCGTATGTCCTCGGCTACGGAAGGCAGCGCGCCCGACTATACGGAATACGGCCGCCAACTGGGGCTGGAAATGTCGGCGGAAGGCGTGCGGGAAGCCCTGGAAAACGCCGGGATCGACTGCGTGGTGCAGATGCGGGACGGGGTCTGCCGGGTGGAACTCGTGCGCGGCAGCGACCGCACACGGGCTGAGGGCGTACTGAGCGCCGTCTGCGGGCAGATGCCCTATGAGATCGCCGTGGCGGGAGGTGATGCGCCGTGAAGGATACCGCCGCAAAATGGCAGGCGTTGGCGGGCAGGTTCCGCGCCGCGCTGGCCGATGAAAAGAAGCGCGTCAACCTGCTGCTCTGCACCGGGCTGGCCGGGCTGCTTCTGCTGGCACTTTCCGAATGGCTGCCGGACGGCACATCGCAGGCCCCGTCCAGCACGCCGGCCCCGGAAACGATCTCCCAACAGGACTACGCCGCCCAGCTCGAAAACCGCCTGCAGGAACTGGTCATGCAGGTGGACGGCGTGGGCCGCGCCGAGGTCATGGTGACCCTGGCGCAGGGGGAAGAAAGCGTCTATGCCACAGACCGCGAGACCACCGGGGAGGAGACCTCCCGCGTCAGCCATGTGCTGACCGGGGACGACGGCCTTGTGGAGACCGTCCAGATGCCCAAGGTCCTGGGGGTCGCGGTCGTCTGCGAAGGGGGCGAAAGCCCTGCTGTGCAGAATTGCATATGCGCCCTGGTCGGTTCGTTGACCGGCGTGGGCGCCAACCATATCACCGTAGCAAAAATGGCGTCGTCAGATTGAAGGAGGCAATGTATATGAGTGCTGCAAACAAGAAAAACAAAAGCCGCCAGGCGACTGCCGCCGTGATGGTGCTGGCGCTGGGGGCGGCGGTCTATCTGAACTGGTCCTTTGCACGCCAGGCGCCGGAGGATCTGACGGCAGACGTGCAGGACCCCGCCGTGCAGGAGACCGCCGCGGCGACCACGGCGGTCTATGACCCGCTGGAGACCAGCGCGGAAACGTCCGGCGAGGCGCAGACCCCGGCGCAGGAGGCCAACAAAAATTACGGCGAAGCACAGCTTGTCAGCGTCAGCCAGGATACCGGCACCGAGTTTTTCGATGAAGCGCGCCTGGCAAGGACCAAGGCCCGGGACGAGGCGTTGGAAGCACTGAATGAAGCACTGAAAGACACCTCGGTGAGCGACGCGGAAAAAGAAGCGCTGACCACCAAACTCAGCACGCAGGTCAACAACATCACGCTGGAGACCAAGCTGGAGACCCTGATCAAATCCAAGGGTTTTGCGGACTGCGTTGTGAACCTGGAAGGGGAGAAGGCCAACGTGACCGTTATGACGGAGAACGACGCGCTGACCGCCGAAGAGGTCACCCGCATCCGCGACGCGCTGATGAGCCAGTGCGAGGGGCTGACCGCGCAGAACATCACCATCGTGGAAGTAAAATAACAGGCCTTATCGGTTGCAAATGGTATGGTTTTGTGGTAAACTAAGCTATACTATAAGAAAAAGTGGACCTGTTCAGGGTCCTATGCAACGGGAGGGTACACAACATGGATGTGCAGAACACCAGCGGTGGCAGCTTGCAGATCTCTACGGATGTATTGGTCAAGATCGCGCGTCTGGCCGCGCTGGAAGTAGGGGGCGTCGCCGAGATCACGTCCGGCAACAGCCAGAACGTGCGCGGCCTGCTGGGCCGCACGGGCCTGAGCAAGCCGGTCAGCGTGGAGATGGAGGACGGCGTCGCGGCAGTGACGGTACACCTGAGTGCTGCCTATGGGCAGAAGATCATGCCGTTGTGTGAAAAAGTGCAGGAAAACGTCAAACAGACGATCCAGAACATGACCGGGATCACCGTATCCCGCGTCAATGTGATCGTCGTCGGTCTGGCGCAGCCGGAAGCACAGGATTGAAAAAGAGAGGAACTGAAAACCAGATATGGGGAAAAAGCTGACCCGCCGCGAATCCCGCGAGGCGGCCTTTTTGACGGCCTTTGCGGCCACATTTGAACCGGAGATGCCGAGCGTTCCGACCGGGGAAGAACAGCCGGAGACCGACATCTTTGCCCGCCAGTTGCTGGCGGCCATGCAGGACCACGCCCAGGAGCTGGACGCGATCATAACGGCCCACCTGAAGGGCTGGACCCTCAGCCGCGTGCCGCGGGTCAGTCTGGTCGCGCTGCGGCTGGCACTGGCGGAAATGCTGTATGGCAACGAACAGAAGACCAGCGTTGCGATCAATGAAGCGGTGGAACTGGTCAAAAAATACGGCGCGGACAACGACTATCAGTTCGTGAACGGCCTGCTGGGGGCAGTGGCCCGCGAGCGGGAAGAAAGCGCGGAAACGACATGCTGACGCTGGGGATCGATACCAGCAATTATGCAACCTCTCTGGCTGTGTTTGATACAAACGCCGGAGAGGTTGTTTGTGATTGCAAAAAGTTTTTGCCCGTAAAGCCGGGGCAGCTTGGGCTGCGCCAGAGCGACGCGCTGTTCCATCACACGGCGGCGCTGCCCGCCATGCTGGAAGAACTCTCCCGCCGGGCGGACCTTTCCGCGGTAGCGGCTGTGGGCGTATCGGCCCGGCCCCGGCCCGTAGAGGGGTCCTATATGCCGTGTTTTTTAGCCGGGGTGAATGCGGCCACCGCTTTTGCGCTGGCGCGCGGCATCCCGCTGGTCCCGCTGACCCACCAGCAGGGGCATATCGCAGCGGCCCTGTATGCGGTGGCCGGGCCGGACTTGTTTGAAGGGGAGAGCCTTGTCTTTCATGTTTCCGGCGGCACGACCGACCTGCTGCTCTGCCGCGGCGCGGAAACGATCACGCCGCTGGGCACGAGCAGCGATCTGTACGCGGGCCAGGCGGTGGACCGTCTGGGCGTGGCCCTCGGGTACGCCTTCCCGGCCGGGGCCAGCGTGAGCGAACAGGCGGCCCTTTGCGCGGAGAAAGTGCAGCCGAAGGCCAGCGTCCGGGGGCTGAACTGCAGCCTTTCCGGGCTGGAAAACCAGTGCCGGCAACTTCTGGAACAGGGCAAGCCCCCCGCTTACGTCTGCAAATATTGCCTGCTCTGCATTGCCGAAACGCTGACCCGGATGGCCAGGGCCGCCTTAAAGGAACACCCGGGCCTGCCGGTGGTGTTTGCGGGCGGCGTGATGAGCAGCGACCTGATCCGCACCTATGTGACCCACCGCGTGCCGGGGGCGCATTTCGTTCCCGGGAAATTTGCCAGCGACAACGCCATCGGGATCGCGCTGCTGGCCGCCAAGGAGAGAAAGGCATGGCCGATTTCATCAATGTAACGTCGCTCAACCGTCTGGCCAAACAGGTGCTGGCCCAGTGCGAACCGCTGAACGATCTGATCGTGTGCGGTGAGATCTCCGGCTTCACCCGCCATTACAAGAGCGGGCACCTCTACTTCACCCTCAAGGACGAGACCGCCAGCGTGAAGGCGGTCATGTTCCGCAGCCAGACGCGCCTGCTGAATTTTGAGCCGCAGAACGGTATGCAGGTATTGGCCTACGGGCACGCCACGATCTATGAGCGCGACGGTGCGTTCCAGCTGTATGTGGATTATATGCGCCCCTTTGGCGCAGGCGCGGCCCAGATGGCGTTTGACGCCCTTTACAAAAAGCTGGAAGCCGAAGGACTTTTTGCACCGGAACGCAAGCGCCCGCTGCCCGCCGTGCCGCGCTGCATCGGCGTCGTGACCAGCAAGACGGGCGCCGCCTGGCAGGACGTGCAGAACGTCATCGGCCGCCGCTGGCCCATGACGCGGCTGCTGCTGGCGCCGGTCACCGTGCAGGGATTGGAAGCCGAACAGAGCATCATCGCGGGCATCCGCGCGCTGGACCGCGACCCGCGCCCCGACCTGATCCTGGTGACCCGGGGCGGCGGCAGCAAGGAAGATTTGTGGATCTTCAACAGCGAGCGGATCGCGCGGGCGGCCGCCGGGTGTCGCAAGCCGGTCGTTTCAGCCGTGGGGCATGAGATCGACACGACCATCTTGGATTATGTAGCCGACCTGCGGGCGCCGACCCCTTCCGCCGCGGCGGAACTCTGTGTGCCGGACCGCGGGGAGATCCTGCAAAAAATTGCTGTTTTGCAGGAGAATATTCAAAAAAATATACAGAATCGCCTGCAAGTATGTTATAATAAATTTACTATGGCCGCCATCGAGCAGGGGCGGCAGAGCCAGCGCCGGATGCTCGAACGCCGGGAACGGGAACTGACGCAGACGGTCCAGGCCGTGCGGCAGGCGCAGCGGCACCGCACCGGCGCGGCGCAGGCTGCGCTGGAATCGGCGGCCGCCCTGGCATATTCGCTGAACCCTTACGGCGTGCTGGCGCGCGGGTATGCGGTGGCCACATCGGGCGAAGATGTGGTGCCGGTGGAAGAACTTCGGCCGGGGCAGCAGTTTGTGCTGCGCGGCGCGAAGGCAGAAGCCGACTGCACCGTGCAGTCGGTACGGGAAACGGAACAGGGAGGGAATGGCAATGAAGCAGCCGAAATCATTTGAGGAGGGTCTGCAGCGCCTGCAGGAACTGCTTGCCGTTTTACAGGATGACACCACGCCGCTGTCGCAGTCGGTCAAAGTTTACGCCGAGGCGGCCGGACTGATCAGCTACTGCAAACAAACGCTGGACGACGCCAAGCTCAAGATCGACGAGATCGACGCGGAACTTGAAAAACAGGCGGGAGAAAACTCATGAATCACGAAACCTATCAGGCCCGCTTTGCGGACCGGCTGCAGAAAACCGAAAAACGCCTGACGGAACTGTGTGACACCTACCTGCCCGCCGGGGAACAGATCGGCGCGGCGGCGCGCTACAGCCTTCTTGGGGGCGGCAAGCGGGTCCGCGCCGTCCTGACGCTGGCGGCCTGCGAACTCTGCGGCGGCGCGGAGGACGCGGCGCTGGACTACGCCTGCGCGCTGGAAATGCTGCACTGTTATTCCCTGATCCATGACGATCTGCCCTGCATGGACAACGACGATTTCCGCCGCGGGCGGCCGAGCTGCCACAAACAGTTTGGCGAAGCGGTCGCCCTGCTGGCCGCCGACGCGCTGGTGACGGCGGCTTTTGAAGTGATCGCGCACGCCGCCCTTCCGGCGGAGAACCGCGTCCGCGCCGCCGCCGTGCTTGCCAAAGCGGGCGGGGCCCGCGGGATGCTCTATGGCCAGGAATTGGATAAACTGTACGAGAGCCAGAAGGCTACGGCGCAGCAGCTTCTTTCTTTGCACGAGCACAAGACCGGGGCGCTGATCTGCGCGGCCGTCCGTCTGGGCTGCCTTGCCGCAAACGCGCCGGAAAGCGCGACGCAGGCGCTTGTGACCTACGCGGCTGAACTGGGGTTGGTGTTCCAGATCGTGGACGATATTCTGGATGTGACTTCCACGACCGAGGAACTGGGCAAACCCGTCGGCAGCGATCAGGAGATGGAAAAGACGACGTTCGTCTCGCTTTACGGTCTGGACGGCGCGCGCCGCATGGCGGCAGAGCACAACGGTGCGGCCCTGGCTGCGCTGGAAAGCCTGGGCGATCAGGCGGCGTTCCTGCGCTGCATGGCAAAGGAACTGCTGGAACGAAAACATTAAGGACGGAACCTTATGAGTTTGCTGCATACGGCCTTGAGTTGGAATTTTGTGCTGGTGACGGCACTGTGCGCCTCCCTGCTGGCGCAGCTTATCAAAGTGCTTTTGAACCTGTTTATTTTTCACCGCTTTATTGCGGAGCGGATGTGGGGCGCGGGCGGCATGCCCAGCTCCCATTCGGCCACGGTCTGCGCCATGGTCGTGGCGACCGGGCGCTTTTGCGGGGTAAGTTCTACCGAGTTTGCCATCGCCGCGGTGCTGTCCATCATCGTCATGTACGATGCGATGGGCGTGCGGTACGAGACCGGCGAACAGGCCAAACTGCTGAACCGCATGTTCAATGAATGGATGGATCAGGGGTCGCCTCCTTTCCCGTTTTTAGGCGGCAAGAACAAAAAACTGAAAGAGATGGTGGGCCACACCCCCATCGAAGTCGTGACCGGTGCGGTCCTGGGGATCGTACTGGGATTTGTGATGCCGATGCCATAATTTTTACTGCGAGGTGCTGAAAGATGACCTATCCGCTTTTAGAGCGAATTCAGGCGCCTGGGGACGTCAAACTGCTGTCAGAAAACGAACTGCCGGAACTGTGCAATGATATCCGGCGTTTCCTTATCCAAAGCGTCACCGCCACCGGGGGACACCTTTCCTCCAATCTGGGTGTCGTGGAATTGACCGTCGCGCTGCACCGGGCGCTGGACTTTCCGCAGGACAAACTCCTGTTTGACGTGGGGCACCAGTGCTATACCCACAAGCTGCTCACCGGGCGGCGCGCGGGCTTTGCCGCGCTGCGCCAGAAAGACGGGATCTCGGGCTTCCCGAACCCCAAAGAGAGCGAGTGCGATACCTTTATCGCCGGGCACGGGAGTTCGGCGCTCTCGACTGCGATCGGGATCGCCCGCGCCAAAAAGATCAAGAACGAGCCGGGGAAGGTCGTCGTCATCGTGGGCGACGGCGCTTTTACCGGCGGCATGGTCTATGAGGGCATGAATAACGTCAGCCGGCTGAACAACCTGATCGTGATCCTCAACGACAACAAAATGTCGATCTCCAAAAACGTCGGGCAGATGGCGAATTACCTGACGAAACTGCGCACCGACCCCAAGTATTTCCACGCCAAAGCCCATATGGAGACCGTGCTGGAAAGCATCCCCGTGGTGGGCAATCCCATGGTCAAATTGCTGCAGGACGGCAAAAAACTGGTGCGCCGCGGCATCTACCATTCCACCATGTTTGAGGAGATGGGCTTCCAGTATATCGGCCCGGTGGACGGCCACGACGTGATCGAACTGGGGCGTATGCTCAACAACCTGCACGAGCAGTTCGCGCCGATCTTCCTGCATGTGGTCACCCAGAAAGGCAAGGGCCTGAAACCGGCGGAGGAAAACCCCGGCGAATTCCATGCGGTATCTTCCATCGACCTGAGCCACCTGACGGACCCGGAACTTTCGCCCAAGGATTCCTTCTCTACCACTTTCGGCTCGACGCTGGCGGAACTGGGCGGCGAAGAACCGCGCCTGTGCGCCATCACCGCCGCCATGAAATACGGCACCGGCCTGAACTTCTTCAAGCATGACCACCCGGAACGCTTCTTTGATGTGGGCATGGCCGAGGAACACGCTGTCAGCTTTGCCGCCGGTCTTGCAAGTCAGGGGCTGCTGCCGGTGGTGGCAATCTATTCCACCTTCTTCCAGCGGGCGTATGACCAGATCATCCACGATGTGAACCTGATGAAGCTGGATGTCCTGTTCGCCATCGACCGCGCGGGGCTCGTTCCCGGCGATGGCGAGACCCACCAGGGCATCTATGATACGGCGGTGTTCAGCCAGATCGGCATCCCGCTGTACGCACCGGCCAACTACGCGGAACTTCGCTACTGGCTGGGGTATCTTGTCCGGCAGATGCGCGGCCCCCGCGGCATCCGCTATGCCCGCGGCGAGGAAAAAGAAGCCCTGGCCGCGCTGGGATGCAGCGGGGAACCGTTCGATAAGATCGAAAGCCGCACCGGCGCCAAAACCGCACTGGTCAGCTACGGCGTGCAGGCCGAGGAGATCATCGCGGCCTGCGACCTGTTGGAACAGAAAAAGGTCCCGGTGGACTGCTATAAGCTGGTACAGATCTATCCGCTGCCTGCGGGCCTGTGCGAGGCGCTGCAGAACTATGACTGCATCCTGTTTGCCGAGGATTCCATCCGTACCGGCAGCATCGGGGAACAGTTGGGCTTTGCCATGCAGCAGTGCGACTGGCATGGCACCTTCCTGCTGCACGGGGTGGACAATACCCACCTTTTGCACGCCAACGTGCCGCAGCTTCGCCGTGACCAGCAGTTGAGCGCCGCCGCTCTTGTGGACGACGTGCTGGCACATAGGAAGGAGAATGGAAAATGAGCAAGATCCGCCTGGACCAATACCTGTGCCAGAACGGCCTTGTGCAGAGCCGTGAACGCGCCAAAGCCCTGATCATGTCGGGCATCGTCTTTGTCAACGAACAGAAAGTGGACAAAGCCGGCGAGATGATCGCGCCGGACGCCAAAGTGGAAGTGCGCGGGCACGACATCGGCTATGTGAGCCGGGGCGGCCTCAAGCTGGAAAAGGCCATGGAGGTTTTCCCCATGCGGCCCGAAGGCCGGGTCTGCATGGACATCGGCGCATCCACCGGCGGTTTTACAGACTGTATGCTGCAAAACGGCGCCGTCAAGGTGTATGCGGTGGACGTGGGATACGGGCAGCTTGCCTGGAGCCTGCGCACCGACCCGCGCGTGGTCAATATGGAGCGCACCAACATCCGCAACGTCACGGCGGAGGATCTGGCCGAGCCGGTCCAGTTCTTCAGCGTGGATGTTTCGTTCATTTCGCTCAAGCATATCTTCCCGGTGGCAGACCAGATCTGCACACCGGACGCGGTGGGCGTCTGCCTGGTGAAGCCGCAGTTTGAAGCCGGACGGGAAAAGGTCGGCAAAAAGGGCGTCGTGCGTGACCCGGCCACCCACCGGGAAGTGCTGAAAATGGCGCAGGATTATGCGCTGGCCAATCATTTTACGGCCGCGGGGCTGGATTTTTCCCCCATCAAAGGCCCGGAAGGCAACATTGAATTTTTGCTGTATGTGCAGCACAGCAACGCACCGCAGCCGCTGCCGGACGGTCTGATCGAACAGACCGTGGCGGCGGCCCACGAAAAGCTGGACAAAACCAAGGATCTGCACTGAACCGAAAGGAAGGACGAAGGGCATGCCGGTTTTGCTGATTCCCAATACTTCCAAAGAACAGGCCATCGCGGTGGCCTGCCGGGTGACCGCTCTGCTGCGTGAATACGGCGTCTCGGTCCTGGTCCCCGGCACACAGTTGGCCGCCCTGATCCCCGGCACGGAGCCAAAGCCGGAGGAGGAAGCCTATGCCCTGGCCGACCAGGTCATCACCGTGGGCGGGGATGGAACGTTGCTGCGCAGCGGCCACGCCTGCATCCGGCACCACAAACCGGTGCTGGGTGTCAACCTGGGGCGCACTGGGTTCCTTGCCACCTGCGAGGTGGAGGAACTGCCCCAAAAACTGTGCCGCCTGGCGCAGGGCGATTACACGGTGGAGGAACGCGGCCTTTTGCAGGCGGATCTGGCAGAAGCAAACTGGCAGGCGCAAGCGATCAACGATCTGGTCATATTTGGCGAGTCACGGGCCCACCCCATGGACTACCATGTGTACTGCGACGGGGCTTTCGTCAGCCATTACCGCAGCGACGGCCTGATCCTGGCGACCCCGACCGGTTCGACGGCCTATTCTTTCTCGGCAGGCGGGCCGGTGCTGGACGCCGCCGCGCAGGTCATGGTGCTGACGCCCGTATGCGCCCACAACCTGCATACGGCCCCTCTGGTATTTGCCGCGGACCGTAAACTGGAGATCGTCGCGGACGCCGAAAACCGCGGCGGCAGCTATGTCTGCGCAGACAGCGGCCCCCACTGTGCCCTGTGCCCCGGGCAGCGCGTGACGGTCACCGCGGCCCCCGACCGGCTGCGTCTGATCGCGTTCCAGGATTCAGAACAGTTTTGCGCCATAGAAAATAAACTTATGAGGAGATGATCCCGATGAAAAGTGCGCGCCATCAGGCGATCTTGAACCTGATCGAGAAATATCCCATTGACCGCCAGGAAGATCTGCTGGCGTATCTGCGGGAGGATGGCTTTGACGTGACGCAGGCGACGGTCTCGCGCGATATCCGCGACCTGCAGTTAGTAAAGGTCGCGGACTCGGAAGGCCGTTACCGCTATATGCCCGCGGCAGCCTCCGGCAAGGTGGCCCATTCGCCCAGCCGTTTTGAAACGATCTTTCGGGAGTCCGTCCTCAAAGTGGATTACGCCGGCCACATGGTGCTGGTCAAGTGTTTTTCCGGCATGGCCAACGCCGCGTGCGAGGTGTTTGACGCCAAACAGTGGAGCAACGTGGTGGGGACCCTCTCCGGCGACGATACATTCTTTGTGCTGATGCGTACCGAGGAGGAAGCCGCGGCGATCTGCAAGACTTTGCAGCAGTATGCGCGCCGCGCCTGAGCGGAGAAAAGTCGAAAGGGGAATCGTCGGATGCTGACGAACCTGAAAATCGAAAATGTGGCTGTGATCGAAAAGGCGGAAGTGGATTTTACCACCGGCTTCACCGTCCTGACGGGCGAGACCGGTGCGGGCAAATCCATCCTGATCGATTCCATCAACGCCATTCTGGGCAATCGGACTTCGCGGGAACTGGTGCGCAACGGCGCACAGAAAGCCTGTATCTGGGCGACTTTTGAAAAGATTCCCGCCGCCGTGCAGGCCAAACTGGAACAGTGCGGATACGAAGCGTCCGAGGATCTGCTGCTGTACCGTGAGATCAACGCCGAGGGCAAAGGCAGCTGCCGCGTCAACGGGATGCCCGCCACCGCCAGCGTCGTGCGCGACATCTCCACGGGGCTGCTCTCGATCCACGGCCAGCACGACAGCCAGAGCCTGACGAACCCCGCGCTGCACCTGGGGCTGCTTGACCAGTACGCACAGAACCGCGGCCTGTTCGCCGCCTATTACAAGGCTTACCGGGAACTGGTCGCGGTCAAGCGGCAGTTGGACGCCCTGCAGGCCAGCGAAGCCGACAAGCAGCGCCGCATAGAAGAACTGACGGCTGAGATTGACGCGATTGATGCGGCCGCCCTGCAGCCGGGGGAAGAAAAACTGCTGATGGAGCGCAAAAACGTCATCACCCATGCGCAGAACATCCTGCAGGGGATCACCGCGGCGCATCTGGCCCTGGCAGGGGACGAGGAGGGCGAACAGCCCGGCGCCGCCGACCTGCTGGGCGGGTCTGTGGACGGGCTGCAGAGCGCCGCACGGCTGGACGAAACGCTGGCGCCGATGGCGGACCGGATGCAGGAACTTTACTATGCGGCCCGCGAACTGGCGACCGATCTGGCGGACCGGCTGGACGCCTATGACTTCGACCCCGGGGAACTGGACCAGATCGAAAACCGGCTCGACACGATCTACCGCGTCAAACAAAAGTTCGGCATGGAAGTGGAAGAACTGCTGGCGCGGCGTGAACAGGCGGCTTCGGAACTGGAAACTTTCCAGTCTTCGGGGCAGAAGATCGAGGAACTGAAGGCGAATATGCAGACGCTCTACGCCAAAGCCAAGGAAGCTGCCGAGGCGCTGACGCAGAGCCGCCTGAAGGCGTTCACTGCCATGAACAAACAGATGAAAGCCGCCCTTGCCTTCCTGAATATGCCGGGCATCCGCTTCGCGTTGCGCCATTCCAGGGGGCCGCTGGCTTCCCACGGGCAGGATACGGCGGAGTTCCTGATCTCCACCAACCCCGGCGAGGAACCCAAGCCGCTGGCAAAGATTGCTTCGGGCGGCGAGCTTTCCCGCATCATGCTGGCGTTCAAGAGCGCCCTGGCTGAACGGGACGCCCTGCCCACCGTCATCTATGACGAGATCGACACCGGTGTGTCGGGCCTTGCGGCGGGGCGGATCGGCCAGTTGCTCCACCAGACTGCGAAAGGGCGGCAGGTGCTTTGTATCACCCACACGCCCCAGGTGGCCGCTTTTGCCGACAACCAGCTTTTGATCCAGAAGAACGTGCGCGGCGACCGTACCTATACCGAGATCCACACGCTGGACCCGGAAGGCCGCGCGCAGGCGCTGGCCCGCATGATCTCCGGCGACAAAGTGACGGAACTCAGCCTTGCCAACGCCCGGGAACTGATCGAAAAATCCCATGCGGCGGATATGCCGGAAGCATGATCCCGGCTTGACTTTTTGCCGCAGATATGATAGAGTAAATATGTTCAAATGCGTTGAAGGGACCAAGTACCTGCAGCGCGCCATCCCAGAGAGGTTCCGGTCGGTGCAAGGAACTGATGGCCGCCCTGTGTGGGAATACCGCCCGGAGCAGCAGGCTGAAGGCGAAAGCTGGTAGGCTGTGCCGTGTGCGCACGTTACAGCGTTTGGGTGTCGCGGCTTCCTTTGTCCGCCGCACTCGCGAAGGCCCGTGGCCGTGAGGTACGGGCAAACAGAGGTGGTACCGCGTATTTCTCGCCCTCTGCCAAATTTCACGTTTGGCAGGGGGCGTTTTGTTTTTGTCCCTTGCCGCCCAATCAAGGAGGAAACACACATGCAGATCTACGAAGAACTGAAAGCCCGCGGCCTGATCGCCCAGGTGACCGACGAGGAAGAGATCCGGGAGGTCATCAACAACGGCAAGGCCACCTTCTACATCGGCTTTGACTGCACCGCCGACAGCCTGACCGCCGGGCATTTCATGGCCCTCACGCTGATGAAGCGCCTGCAGATGGCCGGCAACAAGCCCATCGCCCTGATCGGCGGCGGCACCACCATGATCGGCGACCCGTCCGGCCGGACCGATATGCGCAAGATGCTGACGAAGGAGGACATCGCCCACAACGCCGCCTGCTTCAAGCGCCAGATGGAACGCTTTATCGAGTTTGGCGACGGCAAGGCCATGATGCTGAACAATGCCGACTGGCTGCTGAACCTGAACTATGTTGAACTGCTGCGCGAGGTGGGCGCCTGCTTCAGCGTCAATAATATGCTGCGCGCCGAATGCTACAAGCAGCGCATGGAGAAGGGCCTTTCCTTCCTGGAATTCAACTACATGATCATGCAGAGCTACGACTTCTACTACATGTTCCAGCACTACGGCTGCAACATGCAGTTCGGCGGCGACGATCAGTGGTCCAATATGCTGGGTGGCACCGAACTGATCCGCCGCAAACTGGGCAAGGACGCCTTCGCCATGACCATCACGCTGCTGACTGACTCCCAGGGCAAGAAGATGGGCAAGACCGCCGGCAACGCCGTCTGGCTGGACCCCAACAAGACCAGCCCCTTCGAGTTCTACCAGTACTGGCGCAATGTGGATGACGCCGACGTGCTCAAGTGCATCCGCATGCTGACCTTCCTGCCGCTGGAACAGATCGACGAGATGGATCACTGGCAGGGCGAACAACTGAACCAGGCCAAGGAGATCCTGGCCTATGAACTGACCAAGATGGTCCATGGTGAGGAAGAAGCCGCCAAGGCCCAGGCTACCGCCCGCGGCCTGTTCAGCGGCGCTGCCGACGAAGCCAACATGCCCGCCACCCAGTTGGATGCGGCGCTCCTCAAGGATGGCAAGGTGGGCCTGCTGTTCGCCATGGTAGCAGCCAAACTGTGCGCTTCCAACCGTGAAGCCCGCCAGCTGGTGCAGCAGGGCGGCGTCCTGGTGGACGGGGAGAAAGTCACCGATCCCACCTTCGCTTTCACTGCCGAACAACTGCAAAAGGGCGTTGTTATCAAAAAGGGCAAAAAAGTTTACCATAAAGTAACGCTGTAACAAGCGGGGCCGCCTCGTCCGCACCTCGGTGCGGGCGGTGTGGTCCTTTTGCGCTTAATGGCAAGGAGGGTATGACAATGGATCACGAAATGATGGACACCCTGCAGTTTTTTGAGGCCATGCCCGGCGCGCAGCCGCTCTATGAACAACTTCTGGAACAGGTACGGCAGGCGGTGGGGCCGTTCAGCATCCGGGTGCAAAAGACCCAGATCACCTGGTCGAACCGCTATGTATTCGCCTGCGTTTCCTTCGCCAAGGTGCGCAAGGCCAAGGATCGCCCCCAAACGTATCTGGTCGTCACGTTCGGTCTGGACCACCGGGTGGAATCCCCGCGCATCGACATCGCCACCGAAGCCTATCCGCGCCGTTGGACCCACCATGTCCTCATTTCCACCCCGGAGGAGATCGACGGGGAACTGATCGGCTGGGTACGGGAAGCGTATGACTTTTCGGCGACAAAGGGCCGGGGCCGCCGGTAAAGTTTCCTTTTGCCCGATACTACGAACCATCAAAAAGGGGGATTTTCGCCATGAAACTGCTGTTGCAGGCCGTTCTTCGGGTCGTTTCCGGTTTTGCACTCATAGCGCTTTTACTGTTTCTGCCTGCCGGCGGCTAGCAGTTCTGGAACGCATGGCTTTTGTGCGGTGCGCTTTTTATCCCGATGGCCGCCGTGGGGCTGCTGCTTTGGAAAAAAGCGCCGGACCTGCTGCAAAAGCGGCTGAACGGCGGGGAACAGCGCACGGCGCAAAAGCTGGTGGTGCTTTTTTCCGCGCTTTTGTTCGTGGCAATGTTCCTGCTGGCGGGGTGGGATTTCCGCTTTGCCTTTACCCGCCTGCCCGACTGGTTGGCGTGGGCGGCGCTGGTCCCGTTCCTGCTGGGGTATGCGCTGTTCGCGGAAACGATGCGCGAAAACGCCTGGCTGTCCCGCTCGGTCGAGATCCAGCAGGGCCAAAAGCTGGTGGATACCGGGGTCTACGGCGTGGTGCGCCACCCGATGTATACGGCTGTGCTGCTGTTATACTGCGCCATGCCGCTGATTTTGGGTTCCGGCGCGGCGTTTTTGGTTTCGCTTCTGTTCGTGCCGGTCCTGGCGGCGCGCATACGGAATGAGGAAGCCCTGCTGGACGCAGAACTGGACGGCTACCGGGAATATAAGCAGAAAGTCCGCTGGCGGCTGGTGCCCTATCTCTGGTAAATGCAAAACTTCTCGCCGCCGGTCTTGTATGGGACCGGCGGCATGGTGTATAATATAGAAGTTATCGAATATGTCAAGAAAAATGGGGCAGGGGAGGTGTCTGCCGAAGCAACTATGGCAAAGGATAAACTGAAAACCATTTACGTCTGTACCCAATGCGGGGAGACCAGCCCCCGCTGGCTGGGGCGCTGCCCGTCCTGCGGCGCATGGAACACCATGACCGAGGATGTGGTGGCGGAGCCCGCCAAAGCCGCGGGCACACGCAGCGGTGCGCCCGCCCGCGTTCCGGGCCAGACAACGCTGACGCCGTACAAGCTGAAAAATATCAGCACGACAGAGGAAAAAAGCCGCATCGTCACCGGGATCAGCGAGCTGGATCGGGTGCTGGGCGGCGGCATCGTGCTGGGCAGCGTGATCCTGATCGGTGGCGAACCGGGCATCGGCAAATCCACGATCCTGCTGCAGCTATGCGGCGAAGTCAGCAAAACGCGCAGCGTCCTGTATGTCACCGGCGAGGAATCGGTCCGCCAGATCAAACTGCGTGCCGTCCGCCTGGATGTGCCGCAGGACGGGATCTCGTTGGTGGCGGAGAGCGATGTGGATGAGATCTGCGGCCTGATCGAATCTATGAAGCCGGATCTGGTCGTCATCGACTCCATCCAGACCATGCGCTGCGGCGATATTACCGCTTCTTCCGGCACCGTCAGCCAGGTCAAAGAAAGCACAGCGCGCTTTTTGAACGTAGCCAAAACGCTGGAGATCCCGACCTTCATCGTGGGCCACGTCAACAAGGACGGCGCCATTGCAGGCCCCAAAGTCATGGAGCATATCGTGGATACCGTGCTCTATTTTGAGGGCGACAAAACGCTGCCGTACCGCGTCCTGCGGGCGGTGAAGAACCGCTACGGCTCCACCAACGAGATCGGCGTTTTCGATATGACCGGCCAGGGGCTTGCGCAGATCGAGAACCCTTCCCAAGTCATGCTGGAAGGCCGCCCGCTGGGGATCAGCGGCACCTGTGTAGCCTGTGTGATGGAAGGCACGCGCCCGGTCCTCAGCGAAATTCAGGCGCTGGCGACCAAGACGAGTTTTCCCAGCCCGCGCCGCACGGCCAGCGGTTTTGATTACAACCGCATGTACCTGCTGCTGGCGGTGCTGGAAAAGCGGGCCGGGTATTCGTTTGCCGCGCAGGATGTGTATGTAAACATCGTGGGCGGCCTGAAACTGGATGAGACCGCCTGCGATCTTCCGGTCTGTATGGCGATGGCTTCCAGCCTGCTGGACCTGCCCGTGGCGGAAAAGACCTTCGCCGTCGGCGAGGTGGGTCTTGGCGGCGAGATCCGCAGCGTGCCCCATTTGGAGACCCGCCTGCGGGAAGCCCAGCGCGTGGGCTTTGATACCGCTATCGTCCCCAAACACAATCTGAGATTGATCGACCCGGCACAGTTCCCGGGGTTGAAACTGATCGGCGTTTCCTATCTGCGGGAAGCCATCAATACAATAAAATTGAAATGAGGAACCAGCTATGCCAGAACGCAATGCCCCCAAAGTTCCGGGCTTCAACCCGGAACTGAAAAAAACGATCGAAGCTTTCCGGGATGAAAATTCGCCGCAGAATCTTAACGTCGTGATCAATGGACTGGTCAAGTCCCCGCTGCTGACGCCGGCACTGCTCGACCTTCAAGGCGCGCCCGCGCCCCAGCCCGGCGCCGACGGCCGTATCCAACTGCCCAAGAATACCAAGATCAGCCTGATGATGCTGAACAGCAAAGAGGGCAAACATTATTACATGGCCTTTACCGACTGGGACGCCGTGCGCGACTGGCAGCAGAAGGCATCGCAGAAGTGCCAGATCATGGTCGTGCGCTTCGATGATTTTGCCAATATGCTGCAAAAGAACCCGGAGCCTTCCGGCCTGGTGCTCAACCCCGGAGAAAACAGCCTGCGGCTGGAAAAGCCCCTGATCGAATCGGTCAAGAAGCAGAAAGACGCGCTGGCAAAAGCCCGCGAGGCTTCCCAGATCCGTCCCGGCGACAAAGTGACCATCGTGGAACCGACGGTGCTGCCGGATGAACTGCTGGACCCCATCTGTGAAGTGCTGGCAAAGGCCCCCGGCGTGGGCTCCGCCTACTTGCAGATCATGATCGTGAACGATACGACCAAACGCTATCTGCTGGTGCTGGACGGCCCCAAGGACGAAAAGCTGTTTACTTCCGTTGCGCAGGCGGCGCGCCCGTATCTGTCCAGCCGTGAACAGCCGATGGACTTTACAATCACGACCTCGGTTTCGCCGCTGGGCCAGCAGGGCATGCGCGGCAGCGAGCCGTTTTACCGCAAAGGCATCGGCCGCATTGTGGAGGATGATGACGAATGAGCGCCAAACGACTGCTGGACTGCACCGCCCGTGAATTGTCCGCCTACGGCAAGCGGGAACTTCTGGAATCCATCGCCGGAAGCGAGGGCCGTGTCCTTGCCTGCGAGACCATCGGCATCACGCAGCCGCTGCTGTCCGACGTGACCAACGCGGAGTACGCGGCTTCCCTGAGCGCCGACATCCTGCTGCTCAATATGTTCGACGTGTGCCATCCCGTGATCCAGGCGCTGCCCAAAGCGCCCGAGGAAGAAACGGTCCGCGAATTGAAGCGCCTGACTGGCCGCGTGATCGGGATCAATCTGGAGCCCGTGCAGCCGGAACTGGCTAAAAATAACGAAGGAACGCTCTGGCAGATGAGCGCCGGGCGGCTTGCCACGGCGGAAAACGCCCGCCGCGCCGCCGACATGGGCGTGGATCTGATCGTGCTGACCGGCAACCCCGGCAATGGCGTCAGCAATGAAGCCATCGTGCACGCCCTGCGGGAGATCTCCGCTGCCGTGGGGGACCGTGTCATCCTGGCCGCCGGGAAGATGCACGCTTCCGGCGTGGCAGGGGAGGGCGGCGAAAACATCATGACGACCGCGGACGCCCAGGCCTTTATGGAAGCGGGCGCGGATGTGATCCTGCTGCCTGCCCCCGGCACGGTCCCCGGGATCACGCCGGAGTACGCGCACCGCCTGATCGAAACGATCCACGCCCAGGGCAAGCTGGCATTGACTTCTATCGGCACTTCGCAGGAGGGCGCGGATGTGGCTACGATCCGCCAGATCGCGCTGCTGTGCAAGATGGCCGGGGCCGACATTCATCACATCGGTGATACGGGCATTCCGGGCATGGCGCTGCCCCAGAACATTCTGGCGTATTCCATCGCCATCCGCGGCGAACGCCACACCTACCACCGAATGGCACAGTCCATCAATCGCTGAACAAAAACAGAGGAGAAAGATGATTTTTCCCTCCCCGATCATAAAAATCCCCCTGATACGGGAAATCTGTATCAGGGGGATTTTTTCTATATCCTTTTGCTGTTTTGGGCAGTAAAAAATCCCCGCTGCGAAATACCGCAGCGGGGATTTTATTTCTACATGACAGATCCGATGAAAACGCCGGAAAGAATTACTTCTTCTGGACGTACTTCAGGCAGTCGAGCATAACGGCGACCAGAATGATGATGCCGGAGAACACGAACTGGAGGTTCGTGTCGATGCCCAGAGTCGTCAGGGAGTAAGTCAGCGCGGTGAAGATAAAGACACCAACGACCACGCCGGAGATCTTGCCGATACCGCCGGTGAAGGACACGCCGCCCACAACGCAGGCCGCGATGGCGTCCATTTCCCAGCCCTGGCCGTAAGCAGCCGAGCCGGAACCGACCATGCGGATACATTCAAGCCAGGAGCCGAAGCCGTACAGGATACCGGCCAGGATGAAGGCGCCCACAGTGACGCGGAAAACGGAGATACCGGAAACAGCCGCAGCTTCCGCGTTGCCGCCGACAGCGTACAGGTTCTTGCCGAAGGTGGTCTTGTTCCAGATGAACCAGACGATAGCGACCGCAGCAACAGCCCACAGAATGATGGTGGGGAAGCCGCCGATCTTGGGGATGATCATGCTGGGGATGGTGGTCTCGATCGCGCCGAAGGACACGCCCTTGGTGGAGTAGGTGACCAGACCGAAGATGATCAGCATGTTCGCCATCGTGGAAATGAAGGGGTGCATCTTGAACTTGGCGGTGAAGAAACCGGCGATCGTGGTGAAGATGGTGCACAGCACAACGCAGACGACCAGCGCCAGCAGGACGCGGGCCAGGACCGGCAGGCCGGTGAAGTCAAAGACATGGCCGAACACAGAGCCGGTGTTGACGCCCTGGTGCATCACGATAGTGGCGGCGGTCATGCCCATACCGACCATACGGCCGACGGACAGGTCCGTGCCGGCCAGCATGATCAGACCGGCAACGCCCAGCGCCAGGAACATACGCGGCGAAGCCTGCTGCAGGATGTTCAGGATGTTGTTCACCGTCAGAAGCTGCACGTTCTTCACGATCGGGGTGATGATGCACAGCGCGATGAAGATAATGATGATCGCAAGGTACAGACCGTTGCGCAGCAGGAAATCACGGGTATTGAAGGTGTACTTGTAGTTTTCCCACTTCTGAGCCATCGTCTCGCCAAAGGTGAACTTGGAAAGGCGCAGCATATCGATCAGGTGGTACTTGTAATCAAAGGCGGCGTGCTGCCGGTCCTTGATCGCCTGCAGGTCTTTGTCACGCTGCATCTTGGCGTCGAACAGACGGTTCTTGTGGACGTATTTCTCGTCCTTGATCTCCTGCTGGTCGGTCAGTTTTTCCAGCGTCGCCTGATGCTCTTTGTTCAGCTCGGCCACAGCAGCCTGATACTTCTGCTGCGCCACCACTTTTTCCTGCTTGCAGCTTTCTACAACGTGCTGATAGTAATCGGTGTTGTAGTGCGCTTTCAGGTAGCCTTCGGCGTCAGCGATCAGTTTGGCGACCTGGTCCTTGTTCTTGGCCTCGACAGCCTTGGCCTTTTCCAGATCAGCCTGCAGCGCAGCCTGACGCTTTTGTTTTTCCTGCGCGGTATAGATACGGTCGCGTTTCAGGTTATCCAGTTCGCTCTGGATGTTCACGACCTTATCGGTGCCTTCCACCCGCAGTTCGTTGATCTGAGATTGGATCTTGCCAACGTAATCATCGATCGGCTTGCGGAGCTCGGTTTCCCGGTCCACACTAAGAATCGTTGCATTTGCCATATGTTTTCCCTCTCACTCACAGGTATTTCGCACTCAGTCTCAAAAGCTCTTCCTGGTTTGTCTCTTTGGTGTTGACAATGCCGGAAAGATGCCCGTTGGACATAACCCCGATGCGGTTGGTAATACCAAGGATCTCGGGCATTTCGGAGGAAACAACGATAACCGTTTTTCCCTGTTTCGCCATCTGAATGATGAGCTCATAGATCTCATACTTGGCGCCTACATCAATGCCGCGCGTAGGTTCGTCCATCATGAATACCTGCGGCTCGCGTTCCAGCCATTTGCCAAAAATGACTTTCTGCTGGTTACCGCCAGACAGGCTGGAGATCATATCGTCCGGGCCCATGCACTTGGTGTGCATGGTCTTGATTTCCTTGTTGGTCGCCTTGACCATCTTGGGCTTGGAAAGCGCCGGGCCGTTCTTGTACCGGTCCAGGTTGGCGATCGTCGTGTTGAACGTCAGATCGCCCTTCAGGAACAGACCGTTGGCCTTGCGTTCCTCTGTGATCATGGCAAACCCGTGTTCAATGGCTTCGTGGGCGTCGTTGAAGTTCATCAGGCGACCTTTGAAGTAAACACGGCCCGCCGCACGGGTACGCACACCGAAGATCGTTTCCAGCAGTTCGGTACGGCCGGCGCCGACCAGACCATACAGGCCGAAGATCTCGCCCTCGCGCACGTCGAAGGTGATATCCTGCAGGTACGGCGCATACTTGGTGGACAGATGCTGAACGGAAAGGATCGTATCGCCCGGCGTGTTGTCCACCGGCGGGAAGCGGCTTTCCAGCGAACGACCGACCATCGCAGCGATCAGTTCGTTCATGTCGGTTTCCTTGGTGGACTTGGTCATGACCAGGTTGCCGTCACGCAGGACCGAAACCTCGTCGCAGATCTCAAAGATCTCGTCCATCTTATGGGAAATGTAGATCAGCGAAATGCCCTGCGATTTCAGCATCCGCATCATTTCAAACAGCTTATCGACTTCCTGCACGGTCAGGGAGGAGGTCGGTTCATCCAAAACAATGACCTGAGAATTGTAGGAGATCGCCTTTGCAATCTCGCACATCTGCCGCTGCGAAACAGACATATTGCGCATCGGCTGGGTCAGGTTGACGGTCATGCCCAGTTTACGGAACAATTCGGCCGCCTTGCGTTTCATTTGCCCTTCATCGACAACGCCCATCGAATTGACCGGGTAGCGCCCCAGGAACAGGTTATCAATAACGCTGCGTTCCAGGCACTGGTTCAATTCCTGATGGACCATTGCAATGCCGTTTTCCAGTGCGTCCTTCGGGCCGGAGAAGCTGATCTCCTTACCGTTGAGGTAGATCTTGCCCTCGTCCTTCTGGTATGTACCGAACAGGCACTTCATCATCGTGGATTTGCCGGCGCCGTTTTCGCCCATCAGGCCCATAACAGTGCCGCGCTTCACATCCAGGTTGATGTGATCAAGCACCCGGTTTCTGCCAAACGACTTGCACATGCCGCGAATGGACAAGACGATATCATCTTTCTTCTTCGCTTCTGCCATTCTCGTTACTCCCGTTTATGCGTTTTCATTTTTGGCGCGGCGTAAAGCCCACCAAAAACCGCTATTAGGGAGAATTCCTTCTCCTGAATGGAGAATTCCTTCTCCCTAATAGCAATTGTCATTTCTTTTTAGTGGATAGAAATTACAGGTCCCAGCAACTGGGGCTGAAAAATCACTGGCTCAGCAGGGCAGTGTAGGAAGCGGCGTTGTCGGTCTTGACCATGTTGATGGCAAAGGCGTCATACGCGCTGGGGTTGCTGAGGCGGTTGGTGATGTTGGCCTCGGTCTGGCCGTCGCCGCCGATGTACTCAACCTTCAGGTTCAGCAGATCGTCATAGTTCTGCAGCAGCGGCTGATAGGTGGCGCTCAGGAAGTTGTCGGCCGCATTGTAGATGTCGAGCCAGACGCTCTTCTCAGGATGCGCGGTAGCATCGAGCTGGTTGGAAACAGGCGCGTAGGTCTTGGTGGAGTCGGTGAACTCGGTGTAGTTCTCAGCAGTGACAGCCACGTTCAGGGCGTAGTAGGAGCGGGAAGCTTCGTCGTAGTAGTAGACGTCGTCGCTCAGGACGTTGCCGGCTTCGTCAGCAGTGCCGATACCAGTGTCCATATCCACGCCGTCCAGAGCGTTGCGGATCAGACGCAGGGTCAGGTAAGCCTGAACGTCGGCGTGCTGGCTGATGGTGCCGCCGTAACCATTGGCGATAGCCGCAACAGCGTCCGCGTTGGCGTCATAGCCGAAGGTGGGAACACCGTTGGCCTGAGACCAGGCGTTGAACATCGACATGCCCATGCCGTCGTTGTTGGAAACAACGATGTCGATGGAGTCACCAAAGGAAGCAGCCCAGGTGCCGATGGCGTTGCCGGCAGTGGCAGCGTCCCAAGTAGCACCGGCGGAGTTCTTCATTTCCTGAGAAGCCAGCTCACGGACCGTGTAGGTGGTGCCGTTGACTTCGATGGTGCCATCCTGGACCAGCGTAGAGGTGCCGTCGGTGTTGGTGCCGACAGGATCGCTCACGATGCCGTTGTCACCCGTGACAGCGGTGCCCAGCGCGCTGCGGACGCCGCGGGTACGGGCGATGGAGTCGTTGTGGCCGATGTCGCCGACAGCCAGAACGTAGCCGATGATGCCGTCGCCGTTGCGGTCGATGGTATCAATGTTGGCCTTGATGTAATCCAGAACCATCTGGCCCTGCAGTTCGGCGCCCTGGTTGGCGTCGAAGCCGACGTAGTAGGTGTTGTCATTGAACTGCAGCGCGTTCATATCCAGCTCGCCGGTGGTGGAGTTGGAAGGCTGACGGTTGAACCAGACCAGCGGCTTATCCTTGTTGGCAACGGTGCCGCCCTCGGTAGCAGCAGAAGAGGCGGAGGAGGAAGCTTCTTCCGAAGTTTCGGTGCTCGTGCTTTCCGTAGTGCTGGTGCTTTCGCTGGTAGTGCCACCGCAGGCCGCCAGGCTCAGGGCCATCGCAGCAGCCATGCTCAATGCAAGTGCTTTTCTCATACGTTTTTCTCCTTTTGCTTGATTTCAGATTGGCGGGCCGTTCTGCCGGTCCCGCCTGACACTAATTATACTAAAAGAAAATCGGGGCAAATACAAGATGAAATTTCACTGAAAGAAGTGCAAAAAATTATCCAAACACAACAATATGCCAAAAACATGTGGGTGATATTTGTGCGCAATGCACAATTTCCGTATCAAAAAAATTATCATCATCTGTTTTTTCTTTTGCAAAAGGCGTAAAAAATCCAACCTGTACGGCGCGGCTTTTGGGCCATATCCGGGCAAAGAAACGGATATTTTGGCAGTATTGGCTGCTGTGTACAATGACTCCCGGCCATGGCAGGCAGCCAAGGAAACGCAGAGAGGGGCGAGAAGGGCAGTCTACGTGAACCGTTTATGTGAATGAAGATAGCCGGGTGGGCTGGTTGTGTGGGCAAGCGCCTGGCCGGAATCACGGTTGGCCGTATTTCCGGCTTTGTGATGGTCCATGGGGCAACAGCAAAAGGTCGGGAGTGCTTGCAGACCATACCGGGCAACGATCGCCGGGTTTCAAGAGCTGGCTGTACCACGACCAACGGGCAGCCCAAAATCAAAAATCACAAAACCGGCCTGAACAACAGACCGATGCCAAAAGTGTTGGCTATTCCAACCGTTCCGTGGGGATACCTTTTTAGTTTTCGTTTGGCAATTGCAGTAGGTCACAGGTACACTGTCAGCCCGATCGTTCATCCACTGGCTGGGAAATTTTCGGCTTTTCCAGCGGGAGGGGGTGCGCTTTGCTTGATAGATAGCATTTCGCTAAATGTAAATTTAGCGAAATGCAGGGGAGTGAGATTTACACCGGCGGTGTCGAAAGCAGGCATTGTTGAAAGTCCAAAAGCGGGGTTGATAACCCATCTTGATAAATATGCGTTCGTATGCAGAAATTGTACAGCCTGTAATTTACTGTAGCCATTCTAAAAACAAAAACTATGTGAAATTGACGGTTTGCACGTCCTCGTGCTACAATAAAAAGCACAAAGAAAAGGCGTCCGGGGCTTTCCCGGACGCGCAAAACCGTTCGATCCATTCAGTTAGTTAAAGGAAGGCATCGCCTTGAGCACCTATATCAATACCACAACACCGGAACAGCACGCGCCTTACCTGGACATTCCAGACGACGTGATCGAGTACCTGCATTACCTGGATTTTGTGAAACTCCGTTCGCCGCGCACGGTGAACGGATACTATCTGGACCTGCGGGGCTTTTTTCGTTATATGATGGTCCAGTGGAACCGCGTGCCCGCCGATACAGAACCCGGCGAGATCGACCTGACCCATATCACAACAGCCGATATTGCCAACGTCACCAAACGGGACATCTTCGGGTATCTGGACTATGTGCGCAGCGCCCAGAACGGCCCCAAGGCCCGCGCCCGCAAACTGAGCGCGCTGAAAGGCTTCTTTCATTATATGGTCACGCAGGTCAACAAGCTGACCCAGAACCCCACCGACACCATCAGTCTGGGCGCACCCAAAAGCGCACTGCCCAAATACCTGACGGAAGAAGAAAGCCTGAGCTTGTTAAAAAATATACAAAGCGATTTCTATGAGCGGGATTTCTGTATCGTCACGCTGTTCCTGAACTGCGGCATGCGGCTTTCAGAACTGGTAGGCATTGATCTGAGCGACTTCCGGGACGATACCATCCGCATTTTGGGCAAAGGCGGCAAGGAGCGGCTCGTCTATTTGAACGACGCCTGCAAGCAGGCGCTTGCCCACTACTGCAAAGCCCGCGCTTCCCTCCCCCACCTGACGGACCGGGATGCGCTGTTCGTATCCAAGCGCGGCACCCGGTTGACGGCGCGCCGCGTGGAACAGATCGTAGAACGCTGCCTGCAGAACGCCGGTTTGAGCGGGCGCGGATTCTCGCCGCACAAACTCCGCCATACCGCCGCCACGCTCATGTATCAGGGCGGTGTGGATATGCTGGCGCTCAAAGAAATTTTAGGCCACGAAAACGTGTCCACCACCCAGATCTACACCCACATCAACCAGCAGAAACTGCGCGACGCCGTGCAGGCTTCGCCGCTTGCCAGCCAGGGGTTCATCGCGCCCCAAACGTCACAGCAGGAAGCGGACGAGGAGGACGCACAGCCCGCTGGAAAGGGCGCTGAGTAAACAGACCGCCAGAAACGCCACGCCCCACCGCACAGCCAACCGGCGTGTGGCGGCATGAAGCTGCCCGCGCGGCGCACCGCCCAGAAAGATACTTTGGAACAGACCGCGGCTCAATACAAGGGCATGCCCCGAAAGCCAGAGGCTGACCAGCAGTACGCCCAGGTCCGGCAGGCAGGACAGCAGCCAGTATGTCACGACGCCTTTTGTGCCGCCGGCCGCCAGGATATAGGCGGCGCAGAACCCCAGAAAGCAGCCCCGCGCGGCAAAAAACAGCGGCAGAAGCCCCTGCCCCAGCGCCGAAAAGGCACACACGGCGATCAAAAGCAACTGCAAAAAGGCGGCGGCCATCTGATCCGTGAAAACGAGGACCCAACCCGCAAAATGGGCCGGGTCCAGATAATACGCCGCCAGTTGCTGCCCCCAGACAGAATCCCCGCTGCGCCCCAGTTCGATCCCAGGCAGATACCCGATCAGGAAGGCGCCCGCACACAGCAGGACCCACCCGCCCGCGAATCCGTCCTTGGATACGGCGGCGCCGGGGCGGCGGAAGCTCCGCTTGCCGCCATACAGCCGCGGGAGTTTGGCGCGCGGGGCGGACTGCGCGGCGCGCATCAGCGCACCGCCCGCAGGGCGGCGGCCGACCCGCCCAGGACCCCGCCCAGCAGCAGCGCCACCGGCAGCATCAGGTCGTTGCCGGTCAGCATCTGCCCATTGTACAGGAACGCCGCGCCGATCTGGCACGCCGCATAAAACGCCCCGCACCCAAGCCCGCACAGCATCATCCGGCTGCCGACCCGGTGCGCCAGCACCCAGCCGGAAAGCGCAGCGCCCGCAGCCGCCGCCAGGCAGGCCAGCGGCCGCACCAGCGTCAACGGCAGCGGCGTGTTGGCCAGCAGCAGCGCAAACAGCGCCAACAACATGGCGCACAGCGCAACGCCCGCCACAAAGGCAAGCACGCAGGCTTTTGCCGCACGCGTGCCCGGGCTGCCGGTGCCCGTTTTTTTCCTGCGCGATGCAGCGCGTTTGGCCGCGGGATGTACGGGTTTCGCTTTCACTTTCGTATCAGACATATAAAACGCCCCCTTGCACAGTAAAGACTATGCAAGGGGGCGCGGCGCTATGCTTCAGGGTTTACTTCTTGGACGCAGCGTTCTTGGCTGCGGGGGTCTTGTTATCGCCCACATCCAGCTTCTCCACGTTGGAGATGGCGGTGCGGCGGAAACGGATCTTCGTGCGGTCGCTGCCGGTTTCCACCACGATGGTGTCGTCCTTCTCGCTGATGGCGAAAACCAGACCGACGATGCCGCCGATCGTGGTGACTTTGTCGCCGATCTCGATCGAGTTGCGCATGGCGGCGTCCTTCTTGTCCTGACGCTTCTGCGGAAGGTAGACGACCAGGAACAGGACCAGAATAATGACGATCATCGGCAGCAGGCTGACGATCATTTCGACCGTTCCGACAGACTCCGTGCTCAGAAACTGAATCATAGTGTGTAATCTCCTTAATTCTTGCAAATTTTCTTTATTATATCGAATCCAGAAAAAGAACGCAAGCCTTTCCCTGAAATTCCGTCACATCTTGCGGCGGCAGGCGCCGCGCCGGTCAAATGCGCGTGTCCAGACGGCGCACGTAGGTATCGTGGAACTGCTGGAACGTGCCGTTGTCGAGCGCTTCGCGGATGCGCTCCATCAGCCGGTTGTAGAAGTACAGGTTGTGCATGACGGCCAAACGCATGCCCAGCATTTCGTCAGCCTTCTGCAGGTGGCGGATGTAAGCGCGCGAGAAGTTGCGGCAGACCGGGCAGTCGCAGTTCGGGTCGATGGGCGATTCGTCCCGCTCGTACTTCAGGTTCTTGATGTTGATGATGCCGTCCCAGGTGAAAAGATGCCCATGGCGGGCGTTGCGACTGGGCATGACGCAGTCGAACAGGTCCACACCGCGGTAGACGGCCTCAATGATATTCCCGGGGGTGCCTACGCCCATCAGATAGCGGATCTTATCCTTCGGCGCGAAGGGCTCTACAGCCGAGATGATCTCATACATGACCTCCGCCGGTTCGCCCACAGCCAGACCGCCGATGGCGTAGCCGTCCAGATCATACTCCGCGATCTGCTTCATGTGCTCCACGCGCAGTTCCGGGAAGGTGCAGCCCTGATTGATGCCGAAAAGCAGCTGGTCCGGGTTGACCGCCTTGCCCTCGTTTTTCAGGCGTGCCATCTCCTGTTTGCAGCGCAGCAGCCAGCGCGCCGTGCGGGCGCAGCTGTTTTTGGCGTACTCATAGGTCGCGGGGTTCTCGACACATTCATCAAAGGCCATGGCGATGGTGGAACCCAGGTTGGCCTGGATCTGCATGCTCTGCTCCGGCCCCATGAAAATGCGGTGCCCGTCCAGATGGGAGTTGAAGGTGACGCCCTCCTCGGTGATCTGGCGCAGCTTTGCCAGGCTGAACACCTGGAACCCGCCGCTGTCGGTCAGGATGGGACCGTCCCAGCGGGTGAACTTGTGCAGCCCACCCATCTGGGCCACGACCTGGTCGCCGGGGCGCAGATGCAGGTGGTAGGTGTTGCACAGCATGACCTGCGCCCGGATCTCCTTGAGGTCAAGCGCGGAAAGGCCGCCCTTGATGGCCGCCGCCGTTGCGACGTTCTGGAAGGCAGGGGTCTGCACGGTCCCGTGCACCGTTTTGAACTCGCCGCGCCGCGCAGCGCCCTCCTGTTTGATTAGACGGTATGGCATGGATCATCTTCTCCGTATCAGTATTGTTGCGGGCAAAGCGCCCGGTCCGATTCTATTTATTATAAAGAAAGCCGCCGGTCCCGTCAACGGGTCCGTCACTGGATCAGCATGGCGTCGCCAAAGCTGAAGAAGCGGTAGCGTTCCGCAACGGCCGTCTTGTAAGCCGCCATCGTCTTTTCGTACCCGTAGAAGGCCGAGATCAGCATGATCAACGTGCTTTCCGGCAGGTGGAAGTTCGTAATCAGCCCGTCAATGGCATGCAGTTCGACGCCCGGATAGATGAAAATATCCGTATTGCCGCTGCAGGGCACGATCTTGCCGTACCTGGCCCACACGGCTTCCAGCGTGCGGCAGCTCGTGGTGCCCACGGCGATCACGCGGTGGCCGCTCTGCCGCGCCGCGTTGATGGCCGCCGCGGTCTCCTCGCTGACGGAATACCACTCGCTGTGCATCTGGTGGTCCTCGATGTCATCCTCGCTGACCGGGCGGAAGGTGCCAAGCCCCACGTGCAGGGTGACTTCAGCAATGTTGACGCCGCCCGCCCGCAGGGTGTCCATCAGTTCCGGCGTAAAGTGCAGCCCGGCCGTCGGCGCGGCGGCGCTGCCCAGTTCCTTGGCGTACACCGTCTGGTACTGGCTCTGGTCCTCCAACTGTTTGGTGATGTAGGGCGGCAGCGGCATCTTGCCGAACTCGTCCAGCTTTTCATACAGGGTCTCGGTGTCATAAGTAAAGGTGACGAGTTTGTTGCCGTCCGGCATGGTCTCGTCCACCACCGCGGTCAGCGTCCCGTCGCCGAAGGAGACCTTCGTCCCCGCCTGCATCCGCTTGCCCGGGCGCGCCAGACATTCCCAGGTGTCCCCTTTGACCTGGCGCAGCAGGAGCAGTTCGCACACGGCGCCGGTCGGCACCTTGGTGCCGAGCAGACGGGCCGGCAGGACCTTGGAATTGTTGACGACCAGCAGGTCGCCTTTTTCCAGATACCGCGGCAGATCCCGGAACACCGCGTGCTCGATCCGATCGTTCCGGCGGTCCAGGACCATCAGCCGGGCCGAGTCGCGCGGGTCGGCCGGTTCCTGGGCGATCAGTTCCTTGGGCAGGTCATACCAAAAATCTTTTTTGAGCATATTTTCTTCCTTTTTTCGTTGACAATCCAGGGGCGTCATACTATAATATACGAAAACACAGAGGCGCGAAGTTCATCAGTACCTGCTTCACACGTCCGGCCAGGACAAGAGGCAGTGAAAGGGGCCTTCGCCGAAGGCGGTACGCGGCACGTATCGGCCTGGGTCCGTCATCGAACAGGGGCGGAACTGTCACATGGAACGATGTGGTGCGCTGTGTGCATGCAATATGATATTATATTGCATTTTGTGCCGGTTTTCAAGCCGGTTTTTTTGTTATCTATGCAAATTTGTGCACACCCCCGTGCGTAATTGCATAGAATCCATTGAAAGGAAGGTCCGGGCTAATATGAAACAGTACAAAGTAGGTGTGATCGGAGCCACCGGCATGGTGGGCCAGCGTTTTGTCACGCTGCTGGAACATCATCCCTGGTTCCACCTGACGGTCGTAGCCGCCAGCGCGCGCAGCGCGGGCAAGACCTACGAGGAAGCAGTGGGCAGCCGCTGGCAGATGCAGACGCCGATGCCGGAAAACGCCCGGAAGCTGGTCGTGCAGGACGCCGCCCAGGTGGAGAAGATCGCCGCCCAGGTGGATTTTGTGTTCTGCGCTGTCAATATGAAAAAGGAAGAGATCAAGGCGCTGGAGGAAGCCTACGCCAAGGCGGAATGCCCGGTCGTGTCCAACAACAGCGCCCACCGCTTCACGCCGGATGTGCCCATGGTCGTGCCGGAGATCAACGCCGACCATATCGAGATCATCCCCGCCCAGCGCAAACGTCTTGGCACCAAACGCGGCTTCATCGCCGTCAAATCCAACTGCAGCCTGCAAAGTTATGTGCCTGCGCTGCACCCGCTGCGCCCGTACGGCATCACCGACGTGCTGGTCTGCACCTATCAGGCAATCTCCGGCGCGGGCAAAACCTTTGAGACTTTCCCCGAGATCGTGGACAATGTGATCCCCTACATCGGCGGCGAGGAAGAAAAGAGCGAGCAGGAGCCGCTGAAACTGTGGGGCCACATCGAGGGCGACCGCATCGTTTCGGCCGACAGCCCCCGGTTCACCGCCCAGTGCCTGCGCGTGCCAGTGTCCGACGGCCACATGGGCGCGGTCTTTGTACGGTTCGCCCAGAAGCCCACGCAGGAACAGATCCTGCAGGCATGGAAAGAGTTCCGCGGCCCCGCCCAGGAACTGGAACTGCCCAGCGCGCCCAAACAGTTCCTGCATTATTTTGAGGAAGCGGACCGTCCGCAGCCCAAACTGGACCGTATGCTGGAGAACGGCATGGCCGTCAGCATCGGTCGCCTGCGCCCGGATACGCAGTATGATTACAAATTCGTCTGCCTGTCGCACAATACCCTGCGCGGCGCGGCGGGCGGCGGTGTGCTGCTGGCGGAACTGCTGGCGGCGAAAGGCTATTTTGACTGAGGCAGCGAAGGAGGCTTCCCATGAAAAAGCCAGTATTTACCGGCGCCGCAGTGGCGATCATTACACCGATGCACGCGGACGGCAGTGTGGATTACGATGAGTTAGACCGTATTATCGAGGACCAGATCGACCATCATACAGATGCGATCGTGGTCTGCGGCACCACGGGCGAGTCCCCGGTGCTCGACCATGAAGAGCATACCCAGTGCATCCGCCACACGGTGCATCAGGTGGCGGGCCGGGTGCCGGTCATCGCGGGGACCGGGTCCAACGACACCCGCTATGCGGTGGAACTTTCGCAGCAGGCCAGGGATGACGGCGTGGATGCATTGCTGCTGGTCACCCCCTACTACAACAAGACCAGCCAGGCCGGCCTGATCGCCCATTATACGGCGATCGCACAGGCCACCGACCTGCCCTGCATCCTGTACAACATCCCCAGCCGCACGGGCTGCAATCTTCAGCCCGCCACACTGGCAGAACTGGCAAAGCTGCCCACCATCAACGCCGTCAAAGAGGCCAGCGGCAATATCGCCCATGTGGCGGAGGTCGCGGCCCTGTGCGGGGATGAACTGAACATCTATTCCGGCAACGACGATCAGATCGTTCCCATACTGGCGCTGGGCGGCAAGGGCGTCATCAGCGTGCTTTCCAACCTGGCGCCCCAGTACACCCATGATCTGTGCGCCAAATGGTTCGCGGGCGACACCCAGGGCAGCCTGGAAATGCAGTTGCGGGCGCTGCCTTTGTGCAAGGCGCTGTTCGCGGATGTGAACCCGATCCCCGTCAAATGGGCGATGAACCAGATGGGCTGGCAGGCCGGGTCCTGCCGCCTGCCCCTGGTCGAACCGTCGGATGCGGTCAAAGAAAAACTCAAGGCAGCCATGCAGGACTTTGGATTGCTGAAATAACCCGCAACCGGTCCGCGGCATCTGCCCGCGGGCCGGTTTTGCGTTTGGAAAGGATGAAAAATCATGACGGATATTATCATTCAGGGGATCTATGGCCGGATGGGCCGCACGCTGGTAGAAAAGATCGCGGCCCGGACGGACTGCCGGGTGGTGGCGGGCGTCGACCGCGAGGACGGCCGCCTGGGGGAGATCCCCGTTTATGACTCGTTTGCCAAGCTGCCCTGCGGGGGCGTCATCATCGACTTTTCCTCCCCTGCCGGTTCGATGGCCGCCGCGGCATACGGGGCGAAAAAGCACCTGCCCTGTGTGATCTGCTCCACCGGCTTCACCCCGGAACAGGAAGAAACGCTGCACACCATCAGCGCGCAAACGCCTGTTTTCCGCAGCGCCAATATGTCGCTGGGGGTCAATGTGCTGATCGAACTGGCCCGGCAGACCGTCCGCGCGCTGGGCAGTGAGTTCGACATCGAAATCATTGAAAAACACCACCGCAACAAGCTGGACGCCCCCAGCGGCACCGCCCTGATGATCGCCGACGCGATCAACGACGAGGCAGACGGCCGGTATGAGTACGTCTATGACCGCACCCAGGTGCGCCGCAAGCGGGGCGCGCAGGAGTTGGGGATCAGCGCGGTGCGCGGCGGCGGCATCGTGGGCGAACACGACGTGCTGTTCTGCGGCCCGGAGGAAACGCTGACCCTGAGCCACAGCGCCGGGAGCCGCGGCGTCTTTGCCGACGGCGCCATCCAGGCGGCGCTGTTCCTGGCCAGGCAGCAGCCGGGCTACTACACCATGACCGATCTGCTGCGGGGTAAACTGCCTTGCGCCGAGTAACGAAAGTTTTGCTGGGCTGCGCAGCCGCGCTGCTGGTCACGGCGGGCATCTCGCTGGCGCTGGTCGTCAGCGCCGGGCGCAGTCCCGCGCCGGAAAGTACCGTTTCCACCGCGCCGACCGCCACGCCGGAGTCGGCACAGCCCACGCCCGAACCCACGCCGCAGGTCCAGACGGTCCGTTTTTCGGCCACGGGGGACGATCTGATCCATGACGGGATCTTTTTGCAGGCGCGGAGCCGGGCGACCGACGGCGGCTATGATTTTCTGCCGGCCTATGAACCGATGCGCGACTTCTACAGCCAGTTCGACGTGAACTGGCTCAACCAGGAAACGCTGGTCAACGATGCGTTCGAGCCGAGCGGCTATCCCCTGTTCTCCACCCCCGGCGCCATCACCGACGCGCTGTATGACATCGGCTTCCGCGTGTTCAGCCTTTCCAACAACCACAGTTACGACAAAGGGGCCGAGGGCATCGCTTCGTCGCTGGAACACTGGGCCGCCATGCCGGAGGATGTAGTGTCCATGGGGTTCTATGACCTGGACACCTACGACGATTACGTTTACCAGACCGTCAACGGGATCACTTTCGGCTATCTTTCCTACACCCAGTACACCAACGGCCTGCCCACGCCGGAAGGGGCCGACTATGGGGTCGTTTACCTGGATGACCGCGCCACCATCGAAAAGCAGATCGCGGATATGCGCCCGAACTGCGACGTGCTGGTGGTGAGCTGCCACTGGGGCGTGGAGGGCAGCCATGTGGTGGATGACTTCCAGAAAGAGACCGCCCAATGGCTGGCCGACCAGGGTGTGGACCTGATCATCGGCACGCACCCCCATGTGACCCAGACCGCCGAATGGCTGACCGGCGCGGGCGGCAACCGGACCTTTGTGGCCTACAGCCTGGGGAACTTTTTGAATGCCCAGTCCCAGCCGGATATGATGGTGGGCGCCGTTCTGGACATCACCTTCCAGAAAACGACCGCCCCGGCCGGCGGGACCACCGTGGAAATGCTGGACCCAAAACTGCACGGCGTCGTGACCCAATATGAAGCCGGGTACGAAAATATCCGGGTATATCCTTTTGCCGATTACACCGATGAACTGGGCGCCGCGCACGGGAATTTCAGCCTTACCCGCGCCCAGATCGAGGAGATCCTGCGCGGTTCCATTGACGAAGCGTTCCTTACGCTGGAATAAACCGATCTATCAGAAGAAAGGGTGTGTCAGTCCATGTATGGCGTCAGCAAAATCACCAGCGAGCAGAACATCCTGCTCACCACCTTTCCCAGCGCGCAGTACAGTGCCCAGAGTTTGGCCGAACATCTGGAAGTATTCGCCAAAGCCGGGATCGTAGTCGATATGATCTGCCAGAGCGCCCCGCGCGGCACATCGCTGGATTTCAGCTTCACCACCAGCTACGACAACTTTGCCAAAGTCATGAAGGCGCTGCCCGCCACGGCCAAAGCCTACCCGCCGCTGGTCTCCGGCGGGTACAGCAAGATCAACCTGTACGGCGAGGAAATGGTCACAAGCTGCGGCGTGGCGGCCCGCGCCCTTTCCGCCCTGGCCGGGGCGGGGGTCGAGATCGTGCTCATCACCACCAGCGATCTGGACATTTCCCTTCTGATCCGCCAACAGGACGAGGATTGCGCCCTACAGGCCTTGAACACCGCGTTCGCCCTGGAGTAAAACTACAGCAACACGCCCCTGTGGAAGTTCCACAGGGGCGTGTTTTATGTCTGTGCCTTATTGCGCAGCGGTGTTTTTCCTGTAGACCCGGGCGGCCAGGAACGGCAGGAAGAAGATGCCGTAGGTCACGGCGGTCAGCAGAATATCGCCCCAGGTATAAACCAGGTTGCCGATCTGCGCCGTGCCGGCCCATACCAGGATGCCGTTGTTGTTCAAGTAGTGCAACAGCACCGGCACCCAGATATTGCGGCCGCAGAGTTCATAGGCAAAGGTGAAGAAGATGCCCATGGTGATACATGCGATAAGCTGCGCCGCAATGCTCTGCAGCGAAGTTTCGGGGCTGTAGAAGAACAGGTTCAGCGGCAGATGCCACAGCCCCCACAGCACGCCCAGCAGCAACACGCCGCGGCGCTTGCCGAAGCGCTGCTGCAAAACCGGCGTGAAGTAGTACCGCCAGCCGTATTCTTCGCCAAAGAACGGCAGGAAGATCAGGAAAAAGTTGGGGATCAGGATCAGCATATAGTACCAGGGCGTGAAAGTCTGCCAGTAGGCCAGATAGGCGTTCCAGTATTCAGCGCCGCTCATCGCCATCGAAAGAAAAGTAATCGCCAGCTTGAGCCCAAAGAACAGCAGGCAGACCCCCAGCGCCGCCATGATCTTGCCACGCCAGCGCAGCCCCCAGGCAGCGCGCTTTTCCTTCTTTTCAGTCAGCAGAAGGACCCACCCCAGGACCGACGCACCCAGCATGACCAGATTGACATACATCAGCCAGCTTTCGCTTGGCATAAAAACGGACAGCAGGCTGCACCCCAAGCAGGTAATGGTGGCGGCAATGTGCAGCGCATAAAACCGCACCGGCAGGTCGGGGCGGCGGGCCAGCAGATAGGCCAGCATCACGCCCATGGCCGGGTACATCATCTGGGCGTTGGCAAAGATCGAAGTGTCCTGCCCGGCCCGCTGGGCAATGGCCAGCGGAATGCCCATCAGGTAGGGCACACCAAAGGCTACAAGCAGGAACACCGTCAGTTCCCGGCGGTTCGTTTCAATCTTGTTCATCTTGCTCTTCCTCCTCTTTGTTATCCAATGTTTTGCGGCGTTTCAGGGCCAGTGTCATGGTCCACTGCAGGGCCACGAAGCAAAGGATTCCACCGAAAATGGCCGTGCCCAGCGCCCCCGACCAGTAACCGTTGCGCACAAAGGTCAAGCCCCCTAAGACTGCCGCCGCCACAAAAGAGACAAGAAGGTTGGTGCCTGCAGTGGCCGTCGCGTGGCGTTCCCACAGGCCATGACGAATCGATTCTTCCAACATATACAGGCAGCCAATCGTCAGAATGATTCCTTCCCCCGTAAGCTGCTCCATCGGGGCGCCCATGATCTTCTGTATGACTAAAGCCGCCACCAGGCCGAAGAAAAACACATAGCAGCCGCGGCTTTCGATTTTTCGCATGGTCTGTTCCTGCATTTCATCCAGCAGGTTTTTCTTTGAGAAAAAGTTCAGTTTCATCGCTCATTCCTCCCAAAACAGTTCGTCCAGTGTTTTGCCCAGCACCCTGCAAATGTTGCGGCAGAGCTGGATCGTAGGGTTGTACTCCCCTTTTTCGATCGCGTTGATCGTCTGGCGGGAAACGCCCACCGCTTCGGCCAGCGCCCCCTGGGTCATGTCCTTCTCGGCCCGCGCGGCCTTCATCTTCAAATTTTTTGCCATCGGTATCGCCTCACCACAACAGGACCATTGCGATCAGTGCTGCGGCCATAGCAAGCCAAAATACCTGCTGGTCCCTGGTTTTGCCGCGCCAGATCGTTTTCAGCTTTTCCATCATACGGTTTCCTCCCGGTGTTTTCTGTCGGTCTTTCGCTGTGACTACAGCATAGCACACGCCTTACAATTTGTCAACCATATTTTACTTTTTGTAACATGAAAATTTTTGTCGCCTTGCGCTGCGCCCGGCCCCTGTGGTATGATTTGAACAAACGGCTGGCCCCGTGCCGCCGCAATCGGGATAATTAAGAAAAGGATGAATGGGATGCAATACGGTTTTATCCGCTGCGCGGCGGCCAGCCCGGCCCTGCGGGTCGCGGACTGTGAATACAACGCCGCGCAGATCATTGACGCCATGCGCAGCGCAAATAAAGCGCACGTGCAGCTGCTCTGCCTGCCGGAACTGTGCCTGACCGGCTACACCTGCGGGGATCTGTTTTTGCAGGACCGCCTGCTTTGCGGGGCCGAAAAGGCGCTGGCCGATATTTTGCAGGCCAGCCACGGCATGAACATGGTCACGCTGGTGGGCCTGCCGGTGCGCCACCATGCCAAACTGTACAACTGCGCCGCCGTGGTATGCGACGGCGTACTGCTGGGCCTTGTGCCCAAAACATACCTGCCCAACTACGGCGAATTTTACGAAAAGCGGCATTTTGTGCCGGGCATGGAAGCCCCGGAACCCATCGCACTGGCCGGGCAGGAGACCTGGATCGGCACCAGACTGCTGTTTGCCTGCCAAGAGATGCCGTCTTTTGTACTGGGGGCCGAAGTGTGCGAGGACCTGTGGGCCCCCGTCCCGCCCAGTTGCGCCCATGCGCTGGCGGGGGCGACGGTGATCGCCAACCTTTCTGCCAGCGACGAGACCATCGGCAAGGCGGAGTATCGCCGGGATCTGGTGTGCGGGCAGAGTGGCCGCCTGCTCTGCGGCTACCTGTACGCCGACGCCGGCCACGGGGAAAGCACCACCGACATGACCTTTGCCGGGCATGACCTGATCGCAGAGAACGGCGCACTGCTGGCACAGACCACGCCCTTTGCGGGCGGGACCGCCATGACGGAACTGGATCTGGCGCGTATCGTGCAGGAGCGGCAGCGCAACACGTCTTTCGTGCCGCGCACGGAAGGATACGCCACGGTGGAATTTTCGCTGACGCCGGAAGTGCTGGAACTGACCCGGCCGGTGCCCACCGCCCCCTTTGTGCCGCAGGACGCCGCCGCCCGCGCGGAACGCTGCGAACTGATCCTGCGCATACAGGCCGAGGGGCTTGCCAAGCGCATTGAACACACCCATGCCCGGTGCGCGGTGGTGGGCATATCCGGCGGGCTGGACAGTTGCCTGGCGCTGCTGGTGGCTGTGCGCGCCTGCGGGCTGGTGGGGCTTTCCCCCAAAACGATCGCGGCGCTGACGATGCCCTGCTTCGGCACCACGCACCGCACCCGCTCCAATGCCGAGATCCTCTGCGACGCGCTGGGCGTGCATTTTGCAGAGATCAACATTACCAATACCGTGCGTTCCCATTTTGCCGACATCGGGCAGGACCCGGCAACCTATGACGTCACCTTTGAGAACTGTCAGGCCCGTGTGCGCACGCTGGAACTGATGGACTACGCCAACAAAAACGGCGGCTTTGTGATCGGTACCGGCGATTTGAGTGAGCTGGCCCTGGGCTGGGCCACCTACAACGGCGACCATATGAGTATGTACGGGGTCAATGCCGGCGTGCCCAAAACGCTGGTCCGCCATATCGTGCGCTATGTGGCCGACACCTGCGGTGACGAAACACTGCAAAAGGTTCTGCTGGATATTCTGGACACCCCCGTAAGCCCCGAACTGCTGCCCACTGCCGAGGACGGCACCATCGCCCAGCAGACCGAACAACTGGTCGGCCCCTATGAACTGCACGACTTCTACCTGTACTACGTCCTGCGGTTCGGGTTCGGCCCCGCCAAGATATTCCATCTGGCCCGCACCGCCTTTGCGGGGGCCTATTCCCCCGAAGTCCTGCTGCACTGGCTCCGGAACTTCTACCGCCGCTTCTTTGCGCAGCAGTTCAAGCGCAGTTGCCTGCCGGACGGCCCCAAGGTCGGCTCGGTCACCCTCTCCCCGCGCGGGGACTGGCGCATGCCCAGCGACGCCTGCTGTGCGCTGTGGATGGACGAGCTGGACAAGATTCGCTTATAAACAGCAAAAGGCCCGCCCTGCTGCCATTGGCAGCAGGGCGGGCCCCTGTTTTTTAATATTCGATCCCCTCGCGGGCGGCGGTGCCCTGCGCAAACGGGTGGCGGTGCGCCCGCATCTCGGTGCTGTAGTCGGCGCTTTCCAGCATCCAGGCAGCCGGGGTGCGCCCGGTAAGGACGACCTCGGCCCGGCGGCCGGTCTCCAGCGCCACACGGCGCAGCAGTTCCCCGTCGATCAGGTCCGCGGCGCACACGGCGCAGGCTTCATCCAGAACCAGCAGGTCCGCCTGTTCCCTGTCTGCGCTGCGCAGAAGTTCGGTAAAGGCCTCCCGCGCGCAGGCGCGTTCTTCGGCGTTCATCTGCCAGGTGAATTTTGCCTCGCACCGGGTATAGACCACGGCGCCCAGGCGGCGCAGCGGCGCAAGTTCGCCGCTGGTCCCGTCTTTTAAGAACTGCACGATCACGACCCGCCGCCCATGGCCCAGCGCGCGCAGCGCCAGCCCCATGGCGGCGGTCGTTTTGCCTTTGCCGTCGCCCCAATAAAGGTGGATCATAGAATACTCCTGTCCGTGCAGGGCGTTACGCCCGAAGAAATCAATCCTCCGGCGTGTCGTCCTTCGGGATGATGATGTTCAGCAGGAAGGCCACCAGGAAGGAGACCACCAGAGAGCTGCCGAAAATATTCTGGAACAGTTCCGGCGCAAACTGCAAAATCTCCGGCGCGGCGTCGATGCCAAGGCCCAGCGCCAGCGAGATACCCACGATCATGCGGTTGCGGTAGTTCAGCGGCTGTTCCTTCAAAAGCTGGATGCCGGACATGGTGATGGCCGCGAACACCGTGACCGTGGCACCGCCCAGGACCGGCTGGGGGATGGTCGCCATCAGGCCGCTGAATTTGGGGAAGATGCCCGCCAGCAGCATGATAACGCCCACCATGGTGAACACGCGGCGCGCCACCACCTTGGTGGTGCAGATCAGGCCGACGTTCTGGCTGTAGGGGTCGGTGGGCAGGCCGCCGATGCAGGCGCCGATCATGCCGCAGATGCCCTGGCCCTTGATGGCGCCGCCCAGTTCCTGGTCGGTGGCTTCACGGCCAAAGCCGCCCATGGCGGTGGAAGACACGTCGCCAATGGTCTGGACCGCCTGCACCATGTACATCAGGATCATCATCACGATGGCGTCCACATGGAATTCCAGCCCGAAGTGGAACGGCATGGGGATAGAGAACCAGTCTGCGGTGGTAAAGCCGGAGAAATCCACCACTCCGCCCATGGCAAGGGCGACCACATAGCCCACCACGATGCCTGCCAGCATGCCGGAAGCCTTGACGAGCCCCTTGCCGAAGAAGTTGCAGGCCAGCGTGACGATCAGCGTCAGGATCGCCAGCACCCAGAACTTGGGCGCGCCGAAGGTGCCGTTCGCCTGGGCCGCGCTGCCGCCGCCGATGTAGTTGATGGCCGTGCCGTACAGCGAAAGACCGATGCTGATAACCACCGTGCCGCTGACGATGGGCGGGAAGAACCGGCGGATCTTGCCGATGAACATGCCAATGAAGATAGAAACAAAACCGGCCACCAACTGGGAGCCGAAGATCGCCGCGATGCCGTAGGTCTGGCCGATGATAGTCAGGATCGGCATATAGGCGAAGGCGACGCCCATGACGTTGGGCATCTTCATGCCGAAGCCGAACACCGGGAACAGCTGCAGCAGCGTGGTGATGCCGCCAATGATCATGGCAGCCTGGGTGAGCATGATCTGATCCTCGGCAGAAAGGCCGCAAGTGCCGGCGATCAGCATGGGCGGGGTGATGTTGCCGATCAGCATTGCCAGCACATGCTGCAATGCCTGCGGGAACGCTGCACCCCAGGAAGGTTTGCCGTCGAACCGCAGCAGTTCGGCGTTGGTTTGGGCGGAATTGGTCATTTCCGTTTCCTCACTTTCCAAAATACTCCAAATCTATTCAGTATGCGCCTTTTGGCACACACCGCAAGGGATAGTATATCGGAAAAGAGGAAATCCCGCAAGGCGTTTTGGGCCGCTTTGCGGAAAAAAGTGTCAAAAAGAGCAGAACCTTACCACCCAAAAGCGGCAAACTCCCCTTTTTGCAGCGCGTCAAGCTGTGCGCGGGTGTCGATGTCGGCCAATTCCCGTGCTTCCTGTACCGGCAGGCGGCGCACTTTGTCCGGGTGCTTTTTCGCCACTGCGCCGCCCCCCTGCCCGCAAGGCAGCACCCGCAGTTCCGGGAACGCCCATGCCGGGAAGAGGACCGGCGCGCCGTCCCGCCCCTGCCATGCAATCCGCCAGATGGCGTCAGGCTCCTGCGCGGCGCACAGGGCCAGCGAATCCACCGTCTGCCTTTGCAGCAGCGGCTGGTCGGCCGGGCAGAACAAACAGCCGGTCAGGCCGCCCGCCCCTGCCGTTTCCATAAGGGCCTGCAGCCCCAGACGCACCGTATCGCTGCGGTAGGGCTGATCGTGCAACAGGACCGGCACGCCCTGCTCCCGGCAGAGCGTTTCCACTTCCCGGTGGCGGGTCACTACGACCCGGTGGGCGAAGATGCCTTCGGTCGCATCCAGCGCGCACTGGATCAGTGTTTTCCCGCGAAATGCCGCCGTCAGCTTGTTGCCGCCGAAGCGCTTCCCCTGGCCGGAAGCCATGATGACGCAGCCCGCGCGGCCATAGGGGGCGTCCAGGTCCACCACAAATACGTCCGGGCGGCGGCAAAGTTCCTGCAAAAACGGCAGATCCTGTTTGCGCACCACCGCCGCCAGCCGTTTGCGCGCCATCAGGGCGAGGATCGCACGGCAGTATTCGGGGCAGGCGGTCTCCAGATACCCGATCTCATCAATCACGGCCCACACCCCTGCGGCCTGACCGCACGCCCGCAGCGCCGGGATGCCAAAGCCACGGAACCCGTCCACACAGGGGCGCATACGGTTTTCGGGACCGGGCAGGGCGGAGTCAAACTGCCCGATCTGCGCGCTGCGGCCGGTGAGGTTTTCTTTCAGATACACAGCGCGCCCCGGTTCCGCCCAGGTCGTCAGGCAGGGGACCGGCCCGCCGCCCAGCAGCGGAAGAATCCCCGCCAGCAGCGTGCTTTTGCCGCTGCCCCGTGCGCCGGTCAGGAGCAGGTGGCGCTTACCGCTCGCCCGGAAAGAATTCCAGATACAGTTCGCGGTTGGCCTTTCGGCAGGCGTCACGGTAGCGTTCATAACGTTCCAGCCACTCCTTTCCTTCCGGTGTCAGGCGGCTCCCGCCGCCCGCCTTTCCGCCTGTGGTCCGCGCGGTCAGGGGAAAGCCCAAGGACTGTTCCGCGGTTTTCAGCAGCTTCAGGGCCTTGGTGTAGGCCATCCCCATGGAAAGCGCCGCTGCATGCAGCGAACCGGTTTCCTCCACCGCGCGCAGCAGGCGGCAGGGGCCTTCCCCGAAAAATTTGTCGCCCTGTTCATCATAAAATGTGATCTTTGTCACGGCTTTCATCCGCGTTCCTCCTGCCCGCTTCGTCATTCCTTGAGCATCACCAACTGCCGCCGTCCGCTGCGGCTCGTGCAGTATTGCAGGCTGACGCTGCCATATACGGCCGAAAGCTGGCGCTCTATTTCGTCCAGCGGATCATCGGCCGGGGTCAGGACGGCCTGCACCCGCCCCTGCGCCAAAATCAAAAGGTCGTCGCAATAGTTGAGCGCCAAAACAGGGTCGTGCAGCGCCGCCAGCACACCGCGCTCCTGCTGGCGGGCCCAGTCCCGCAGCAGTTCCAGCATACGGTAGCGGTGGCGGAAATCCAGCGCACTTTCCGGCTCGTCCAGCAAGAGCAGTTCGCTCCCGGCAGCCAGCGTGCGCGCCAGGATACAGAGTTGCTTCTGCCCCTCGCTCAGGTGCAGGTAGTTCTCCCCTTCCCGGTCCGCCAGTCCCACCAGGGCCAGCGCCCTGCGGGCTTCATCCCGCATCCGGGCGTCGGGCCGTTCCAGAAGCCCCAACCACGGGTTGAAGCCCATCAAAACTACATCCAGCACCGAAATATCAATGGCGATCCCGCTGCGCTGCGGGATATAACCGCACCGTCGTGACAGTTGCCGGGGCGGCAGCCCCTCCAGCGGGGTGCCGCGCAGTACACAACGCCCCCCATGGGGCAGAATACCGCACACCGCCTTGAGCAGCGTGGTCTTGCCGCTGCCGTTCGCCCCAAGCACCCCCAAGATACGCCCGGCATCCAGAGAAAAGGAAACGCCCTGCAATACGGGGGCCGCACCGTAACCGGCGGTAAGGTCCGCAACAGAAAAGAAACTCATACCTGCCGCCTCCCCCGGATGACCAGAAAAATTAGGAAGGGCGCGCCCAACAGGCTGGTAAAGATGCTGACCGGCAGTTCGGTCGCGGCCACGCTGCGGGCCAGAATATCGGCCCCCGTCAGCAAAATGCCGCCCAGCAGCCCACCCAGCAGCATAGTCCCCGCGCTGTTGCGCCGCGTCAGCAGACGCGCCCCATGCGGGGCCAGCAGCCCCACAAAGCTGATCAGGCCCGACAGGCAAACCACGCAGGAGACCGCCAGCGTAGCCGCCAGCAGCACCGCCAGCCGCAGCCGCCCCACCGAAACACCCAGCATACGGGCTTCGCCCTCATCCGCAGAGAGCAGCAAAATTTGACGGTGCAGCAGGAACAGCGCCGCAACGCAGACCGCGCACAGCGCCAGGTTCCCGCCGATGGAGTAGCCGCTGATGCCGTTCAGGCTGCCCATGATCCAGTATTCGATGGAAGCCAGTTCCCGCTCGGGGTCGGCGGTCAGTTTCAGGCACATCAGTGCGGTCTGCGCCAGTGAATGAACGGCGATGCCTGCCAGAATGATGGTGCTGTGCCTGCCCGAACGGTCCAGCGCCGGAAGCCCCAACGCCAACGCCACGGCAGCCAGCGCCCCCGCAAAGGAGGCGGCTGTCACCGCCGCAGCGCCGGATAGAAACAGGATGCCTGCCGCGGCCCCCGCGCTGGCCCCCGAAGAAACGCCGATCACATCGGGCGAAGCCAGCGGGTTGCGGAACACCGTCTGGTACACAAACCCGGCCACGCCCAGCGCAAAGCCCCCGGCCACGCCCACCGCCGTGCGGCCTGCCCGCAGCGTCCAGAACACCCGCGCCTGCATTTCCTCCCCCGAAAGGACGCCTTCCAGCGTGAGCGGATATTTCCCGGTGAACAGGCTGGCCGCAGCCAGCGCGGCCAGAACGATCACCCCCGCCGTGCAGAAGAAGGCCGTCCGGCGCTCAGATCTCATGGTAGGCAAACCCATAGAACGTCTGGTAAAAATCATCCATCACCGCCATGGTCTCGGCTTCGGGGCATTCCGCGGGGTGGAGCACGCTTGCAAGCCAGACCGCCCCCAGGATGCCGCTGGGCACCGGGCTGTCCCACGCTTCAGCATTGCCGGGGATCTGGTAGACATGGCCGTTCTTGACGGCGGTGCATCCGGCCAGGTTGGGGTCGTTCAGCACATCGTCCACCGTGTAAGCGGCATCGGAAGCAAGGATCATATAATCAGGGTCCCAGGCAAGGATCTGTTCATAGCTGGTCTGGACCCAGTACGTGTCGGTGACATCCGCCGCCACATTGACACCGCCCGCCATGCGGATCAGATCCGACTGGTACATGGCGCCGCCCGCGGTGGACAGAAAATCCGAGTTTCCGGCCAGATAGACGCTGGGCGTTCCGGCGTCTGCCAGCGTCTGAGCGAGCCGTTCCTGCTGCGCGGCGGAAAAGTCCAGCAGTTCCCGGGCGCGCGCCTGGGTGTTGGTAGCCGTGCCGATCAGGGTGGCGGCTTCGTTAAGGAGTTCCTGATCCTCAGGGTTGACCACCAGCGCCGTGATGCCCAGTTCCTCCAGGCTTGCCGCCGCATCCTGCAATTTCAGCGGCAGGATCACAAGGTCGGGTTCAAGGGCGGCGCAGCCCTCCAGGTCGAACTCTTTGGCGGTCCCCACGCTGGGCAGGTCCAGCAGCGCGGGCGCGCTGAGGCCGTAGATGGGCCGGGTATCGGCCTTGGCCTCGATGCCCACCAGCTTTTCGTCAAGGTCCAGCGCGATCATCAGGCTGGTGGAAATGTAATACCCGCTGACCAGCGTTTCGGGTTCCGATTCGATGGTCACTTCCCGGCCGGCCTGATCGGTCAGCGTCACGGGATAGACCGTTTCTTCCGCCGTGCTTTCGGCCGCAGGGGCCGCCGCTTCCGCCGTCTGTGCCGGTGCGGTCACGCTGCCCGCCGGTCCCGTTTCCGTGGGGGCTGCGGCGCCGCACGCCCCCAGCGACAGCGCCAGGGCAGCCGCTAAAAGCAGGGAGATCGTCTTTTTCATCTTCATGGGGTTCTTCCTCTCCGTTATAGTTTCAAAACTATAACGGAATTATAACAATTCTTCTTTTCAAAAGCAAGGCGTACTGATATAATGTTATCAGGTCAAATTCCGCCTTTTTCGCAGCCATGTACTTTTTGCCGCGGCAGCACCGCACGGCAAACGGACGGGATCAAAAAGGCGCTGGTAAAGGAATGAAAAAATGATCAACATTCAGAACTATGTGCAGGCGGAAAGCCTGGAACAGGCATGGCAACTGAACCAGAAGCGGAACGCCCGTGTGCTGGGCGGTATGCTTTGGCTGAAGATGGCAAGCAACACCGTGGGCACCGCCATCGACCTGTGCGGGCTGGGACTGGATACCATCGAGGAGGACGCCGGGCAGTTTTCTATCGGCGCCATGGTCACGCTGCGCCAGTTGGAACAGCATCCCGGCCTGGCCCATTACACCCAGGGGGCCGTGGCCCAGGCGTTGCAGCCCATCGTAGGGGTGCAGTTCCGTAACATGGCCACGGTGGGCGGCAGCATTTGGGGGCGGTTCGGCTTCTCGGACGTATTGACGCTGTTCCTGGCGCTGGACGCCCGGGTCGAACTGTACAAGGGCGGCGTGATCCCGCTGGAACAGTTCGCCGCCATGCCCTACGACCGCGATATTCTGGTGCGGGTGCTGATCCCCAAAACATCGTGCCGGGTCGCCTATGAAGCCATGCGCATCCAGCGCACCGACCTGCCTGTGCTAACCTGCGCGGCCGCACAGATCGATGGCGGGGTTCGCGCTGTGATCGGCGCACGCCCGGGCAAAGCCGTGGTGGTGCGGGATACGGACGGTCTTCTTGCCTGCGGTATCACGGACGAAAGCGCCGCCGCCTTTGCCGGATCCGTCGCCGCTCAGGTGCCCACGGGTTCCAATTCCCGCGGCAGCGCGGCGTACCGCACCCATCTGTGCCGGGTGCTGACCCGGCGCGCCACGCTGAAACTGGGAGGTATCACGCTGTGACTGAAGTAAAACTGACCCTGAACGGCCGGACTATCACCGACCAGGTGGACGCCGACCTTCTTCTGATTGATTTTCTGCGCGCGCATGGCTGTTACAGCGTCAAGCGCGGGTGCGAAACTTCCAACTGCGGGCTGTGCACCGTTCTGATGGACGGCAAGCCGGTCCTGTCCTGTTCCCTGCTGACGCTGCGCGCCGCCGGGCACAGCATCCAGACGCTGGAGGGCCTGCAGGAAGAAGCCGCCGACTTTGTGGGCTTTATTGCCGACCAGGGCGCCGACCAGTGCGGGTTCTGCAACCCCGGTTTTGTGATGAACACCATCGCCCTGCTGCGGGAAAATCCCGACCCCACCGACGACGAGATCCGCGGCTTCCTGGCGGGCAACCTCTGCCGCTGTTCCGGGTACGAGGGGCAGTTGCGGGGCATCCGCAGTTATCTTGACAGCCGCAGGCAGAAAGGAGACCGCAGCCATGGCGAATGACCGCCCGACGGATTACCACACCATCCACAAGCCCGTGCGCAAAAAGGACGCCATGCAGCTTTTGCTGGGCAAACCGGCCTATATGGACGACCTTGCCCCACGGGACGCCCTGATCGTCAAGATCCTGCGTTCCCCCCACGCCAACGCCATGCTCGCGGAGATCGACACTTCTGCGGCGCTGAAAGTGCCCGGCGTTGCGGCGGTGTACACCTGGCGCGACGTCCCGCAGGAACGCTTTACCATCGCCGGGCAGACTTACCCGGAGCCTTCCCCCTATGACCGGCTGATCCTGGACCGCCATGTGCGCTTTGCCGGGGACGCCGTGGCCATCATTGCGGCCGAGACCGAAAAGGCCGCCCTGAAGGCCATGAAGCTCATCAAAGTGCAGTACGACGTCCTGCCCGCGGTGCTGGACCTTGCCACCGCCAAGGACAACGAAACGCTGGTCCACCCTGAGGAGGACTGGCACCCCACCTGCCCCGTGGGCGGCGACAACCGCCGCAATCTGGTGGCAAGCGGCGCCAACAGCGACGGCGATGTGGACGCCGTGCTGGCGGGCTGCGACATCGTGCTGGACCGCACCTACCACACCAAAGCCTACAACCAGGCCATGATGGAAACGTTCCGCGCCTGCGCGGAGATGGACCGTTACGGCCGCCTGCATATCATCTCCTCCACCCAGATCGTGTTCCATGTGCGGCGCATCCTGTCCCGCGCGCTGGGCATCCCCATGAGCCGCATCCGCGTGGAAAAGCCCCGCATCGGCGGCGGCTTCGGCGCCAAGCAGACCGCCGTGTGCGAACTCTACCCGGCGTTCGTGACCCTGATGACCGGGCGGCCTTCCAAGCTGGTCTATACGCGGGAGGAAGCCCAGATCGCCGGTTCTCCCCGGCACGAAATGCAGATCCGGGTCCGGCTGGGCGCCGACCGGGAGGGCCGCATCCGCGCCATTGATATGTACACCCTTTCCAACACCGGCGCTTACGGCGAACACGGTCCCACCACTGTGGGGCTTTCCGGCCACAAGTCCATCCCCCTGTACACCGGCAATCTGGAAGCCTACCGCTTCCAGTATGACGTGGTATATACCAACCATCAGGCGGCAGGCGCCTACCGCGGTTACGGCGCTACCCAGGGCATCTATGCGCTGGAGACCACCGTCAACGAGTTGGCCGAACAGTTGGGCGTTGACCCCACGGTGCTCCGCGACCGCAACATGGTGCGGGAAGGGATGACGATGCCCTCCTACTACAACGAGACCGCCAGCGCCTGCGCGCTGGACCGCTGCATGGAACACTGCCGCCAGATCTTCCACTGGGACGAAAAGTACCCTGTGCGGGATATGGGCAACGGCAAGGTGCGCGCTGCGGGCGTCGCCATGGCGATGCAGGGTTCCTGCATTTCCAACGTGGACGTGGGTTCCGCCACCGTAAAACTGAGCGAGGACGGCACCTATAACTTGATCATCGGCGCGGCGGACATGGGCACCGGCTGCGATACCATTCTGGCCCAGATGGCTGCCGAGTGCCTGGACTGCAACGTGGAGGACATCGCCGTGTTCGGCGCAGACACCGACACTTCCCCCTATGATTCGGGTTCCTATGCGTCTTCGACCACCTACATCACCGGCAAAGCCGTGGAGATGGCCTGCGCCGAACTGAAAGAAAAGATCTGCCGGATCGCCGCCGAAATGCTGCACTGCCAGCCCGAACAGGTGGTGTTTGAGGGCAAGCGCGTCCGCCACATCGACAGCGGGGAAACCGTCACCCTGCAGGAGATCGGCTACAAGACCCAGGTGTTCAATACCATCGCGGCGGAAGCCACCGCCAGCCATTCCTCGCCGGTTTCTCCCCCGCCCTACATGGTGGGCATGGTGGAGATCGAACTGGACAAGGAGACCGGCCTTGTGACGATCCTTGATTACATGGCCGTGGTGGACTGCGGCATCCCCATCAACCCGGCGCTGGCGCGCGTCCAGACCGAGGGCGGCATCGTGCAGGGCATCGGCCATACGCTGATGGAGAACGTGCAGTATGACGCCCACGGCAAGCCTGTGGAGCGTTCCTTCCTGCAATACAAGCTCCCCACCCGGCTGGATATGGGCCATCTGCGTGTGGAGTTTGAAAACAGCTACGAGCCCACCGGCCCCTTCGGCGCCAAATCCATTGGCGAGATCGTCATCAACACCCCGGCCCCTGCCATCACCCATGCCATCTACCGCGCCACCGGCGCATGGCACCGGGAGATTCCCATCACACCGGAACAGATCGCCCTACATACAGCCAAAACCACTGATTGACCCACCGCCCCGGCCCGGGACCATTCCCCGGCCGGGGCTTTTTCTCTGCATTTTCCCACCCAACGAACGGCCGCGGCCCCCGGCGGGCTATTGTCCCGCCCGGTGATCCGTGCTATAATTTCTCTACATTGGCAAAGGAGGCCGGGACAGTTGGCACAGATCATGATCGTGGACGACGAGACCGCCATCGCGGATCTTGTGGAAGTCTACCTGAAAAATGAAGGGTATCAGGTGCATAAATTTTACAACGCCCAAGACGCGTTGGACTGCGTGGCCCGCTGTGAACTGGACCTTGCGATTCTGGACGTGATGCTGCCGGATATGGACGGCTTTGCCCTGTGCCAGAAGATCCGCCAGGATCACCTGTTCCCCATCATCATGCTTACCGCACGGGTGGAGGACATGGATAAGATCATGGGCCTGACGCTGGGGGCCGACGATTACATCACCAAACCCTTTAACCCATTGGAACTGGTCGCGCGGGTCAAAACACAGCTACGGCGGTATATCCGCTACAACCGCGACCCCGCCCCCAGAACGCCGCAGGAATATGACTTCCGCGGGCTGACGATCTCCAAGGCCAACCACAAATGCGTGCTGTTCGGGGAGGAACTGCCCTTGACCCCGCTGGAGTTTTCCATCCTATGGTATCTGTGCGAGCATCGCGGGCAGGTAGTGTCCAGCGAGGAACTGTTTGAAGCGGTCTGGGGCGAAAAATATATGGATTCCAACAACACCGTCATGTCCCATATCGCGCGGCTGCGGGAAAAGATGCACGAACCCAGCCGCAAGCCCAAATTCATCAAAACCGTCTGGGGGGTGGGTTATACCATTGAGTGAAGCACCAAAAACATCCGGCCTGAAAAACAGGCGCCGCAGGCAGCATCAGATCTTGTACGGCCGCAGCGCCGGAGCCATGCTGGGGCTGTATCTGCTATGCCTGGCGGGGGTCGTCGTCGCCACCTTTATTCTGTTCCTGCTGGCGTACAGCTTCTATAAAATGCTACAGACTCATATCAGCTATTATTATATTGATTTTATCACGCCGGTCATTGTATGGCCCCTGTATAATCTCATGTTAATGGTGCGGGACATGGCCCTGCTGTTTATCTTCCTGCTGTTGGGCGGCGGTTTTCTGGGCGTGACCTGGGGGTTCTTCCGTCTGTACCAGCGCGACCTGACCAAGATCGTGGAAGCGGCCGATTCGCTGATGGACCCTGACGCCGCCCCGCCCAAACTGCCCGCCGCCCTTGCCACAGCGGAAGCACAGTTACGGCTGGCGCGCGAACAGGTGCAGCGCAACGCCGCTGTGGCAAGGGAAGCTGAGCAGCGCAAGAACGACCTGATCGTCTATCTGGCCCATGACCTTAAAACACCGCTGACCAGCGTGATCGGCTACCTGACCCTGCTGCGGGACGAGCCGCAGCTTTCCCCCGAAATGCGGGCGCGGTACACCGGCATCGCCCTGGACAAAGCGGAACGGCTGGAAGACCTGATCAACGAGTTCTTCGACATCACCCGCTTCAACCTTTCCCACATTGAGCTGGAGCGCACTTCCACCGACCTGACCCGCATGGTGGAGCAGGTAGTCAGCGAGTTCGGCCCCATGCTGGCGGAACAGAACCTGACCTGCCGCACCGAGCTGCCGCCCCAGCTCCCCTACTTCTGCGACCCGGACAAGATGGCCCGCGTGCTGGACAACCTGCTGCGCAACGCCTGCCACTACAGCTACCCCGGCACCGAGGTACTGATTACGGCCAGGACCGAGGGCGGCGAAGCGGTGCTGACGTTTATGAACCACGGCCGCACCATCCCGCCGGAAAAACTCGGCCGTATCTTCGAGCAGTTCTTCCGTCTGGACGAATCCCGCGCCACCCGCACCGGCGGCGCCGGGCTGGGGCTTGCCATCGCCCGGCAGATCGTGGAACTGCACGGCGGCACCATCACGGCCGAGAGCGCCGACGAAACGATCCTTTTCACGCTGCGCCTGCCACTGAGCTCCACCGCGGCCTCGTCGTAAGAAAATCACAAGATTTCTGCAAAAGAAACGCAAGGGCTTTTCAAGCGCCCCTTCAAAAACAACGCGCCCTGTTCTGGTATCCTTGGTGGTATCAGGCAGGGCGTGTTCTTCTTTCATGCCCCGCCTGGTGAATGAATCACCGGGAAGGGGTATTTCTTATGTGCAAAGCAAACCGCAAAAACATTCTGGTCCTGTTTGGGGGCCGTTCCACGGAATATGAAGTTTCTCTCCAGTCGGCTGCGGCCGTTCTGGAAGCGATGGACCCACTGCGCTATCAGCCGGTCATGGTGGGCATCACCCGTGAAGGGCGCTGGCTGCGCTACATGGGGCCCGTTGCAGCCCTGCCGGACGGCCACTGGCAGCAGGAACTCTGCGTCCCCTGCACCGTGACGCTGGACCATGGCGCCTGCCGCCTGCTCTGGCTGGATGGTTCGGGCCAAAGCGAAGCCTTTGACGCCGTTTTTCCGATCCTGCACGGCAAAAACGGCGAGGACGGCACCGTGCAGGGCCTTTTTGAACTGGCGGGGGTGCCGGTGATCGGCTGCGGGGTGCTGCCCAGCGCCCTGTGCATGGACAAGGACCGTGCCCACAAGCTGGCGGCGCTGGCCGGGGTGGCCGTTCCCCGCAGCGCGGTGTTCCGCCGCAGCGCGCCGCTGCAGGCGATCCGTACCGCGGCAGCGGACCTGGGCTGGCCGCTCTTTGTCAAGCCGGTGCGGGCGGGCTCCTCCTTCGGCATCAGCCGCGTGGAGGCCCCGGACAAGCTGGAAGCCGCCGTGCAGGAGGCGTTCCGCCATGACAGTGAGATCCTGCTGGAAGAAGCCGTTCCCGGCTTTGAGGTCGGCTGTGCGGTGCTGGGCAACGAGGAATTGACTGTGGGCGCTGTGGACGAGATCGAGCTTTCTCAGGGCTTCTTCGATTATGAGGAAAAGTACACCCTTAAAACTTCCGCCATCCACTGCCCGGCCCGCATCCCGCCGGAAAAGGCCGACGAGATCCGCCGCGCCGCCCGCACCGTATACCGGGCGCTGGGCTGCCGCGTCTTTGCGCGGGTGGACCTTTTCCTGACGCCGGACGGACGCATTCTGTTCAACGAAGTGAACACCATCCCCGGCTTTACTTCCCACAGTCGGTATCCTTCCATGATGAAGGCCGCCGGACTGGATTTCAAAACACTGATCACGCACATGATCGAATTGGGGGTGCAGGAAGCATGAACGCATCGGTCCACACCGTCTATCAGGCCCGGAATATGGCGGATTTTTCCGCCGGTGCGCTGGGGCCCCTGGTACTTGTCAACCGTCAGCACCCGCTGCAAAGCGGCTTTTCCGTGGCGCTGAGCGCCCCGGACGCCGGTTACCCGCAGATCCTGCTGGAAATGCAGGCGGCCAAAATGCTGGCGGCCTGCATCCGTGCGGTGGACGGCAGCGGGCGCATCGTGCCCGTTTCCGGCTGGCGCAGCCATGCCGAACAGCAAAGTATCTGGGACGATACCCTGGAAAAAGAAGGCCTGGAGTTCACCCACCAGTATGTAGCAAAGCCCGGATGCAGCGAACACGAGAGCGGGCTGGCCATCGACTTGGCCGAAGCCGCCGATACGATCGACTTTATCCGCCCCGCCTTCCCTTATGAGGGCGTATGCGGTGCGTTCCGGCGTGCGGCCGCCCGTTACGGCTTTATCGAGCGTTACCGCGCCGAGAAAACCGCCCTGACCGGCATTGCCGCAGAACCCTGGCACTTCCGCTATGTGGGCGTTCCCCACGCGCTGCTGATGGAGCAAAAAGGGCTTTGCCTGGAAGAATATGTGGCGGCGCTGGCGGAGCGCCCCATGGCCTGCACGCTGGAAAACGGCTGCACCGCCACCGTCCGACGTTTTGCCGCAGACGCCGCGCTGCCGCCTGCCCATGGGCCGCGGCAGATCTCGGCCGATAACACCGGCGGTGTCATCGTAACAGACTGGGAGGCGGCGCGATGACCGCCCGCAGAGCGCCCGCGCTGGACGCCTTCCGGCTGGCTGCCGCCGTGCTGGTCGTCACGATCCACACCTCGCCGCTGGCGAGCATATCGCCCCTGGCGGATTTCTGGCTCACACGGGTGCTGGCCCGCGTGGCGGTGCCCTTCTTCCTGATGGTGAGCGGTTACTTCCTTGCCCGGCGCGCCTGGCGCGGGCTGGGCACGTTCTGGAAGCATACGCTGCTGGTCTATATCGCCGTCGCAGTGCTGTACCTGCCGCTGAACCTGTACGCCGGTATGACGCCGCTGGAATGGCTGCGTGGCTTTGTGTGGGAAGGCACCTTTTACCATCTGTGGTACTTCCCCGCGCTGTTGTGGGGCGTCCTGATCACCCGGTTGCTGGTCCGGCTGCCTTTGCGGGCGGCGCTGGGCTTGGCCGGTCTGCTGTATTTGGTGGGGCTGGGCGGGGACAGCTATTTCGGCCTTGTCGACGGCGTACCGCTCCTCCACACACTGTACGGCGGCCTTTTTGCGGTCACAGAATACACCCGCAACGGGCTGTTCTTTGCGCCGCTGTTCCTCCTGCTGGGGGCCGCCTTTGCCGGGCGGCCGCTGCGGCTTACGCCGCGCACCGCCGCGTTCGGGTTCTGCCTGGGCATGGCAGGCATGACGGCCGAAGCACTGTGGCTGCATGGCCTTGGGGCGCAGCGGCATGACAGTATGTATCTGTTCCTGCCGGTCTGCATGGTGTTCCTGTTCAGCCTACTGCTGGGCTGCAACAGCGGCCGCTGGAAGGCCGCGCGGGACGTTTCGCTGCTGGTCTACCTGCTGCACCCCGGCGTGATTGTAGCCGTGCGTGGCCTCGCCAAACTGACCGGCACCCGCGCGCTGCTGGTGGACAACAGCCTTGTGCATTTTGCGGCGGTCCTCGTGTGCAGTCTGGCCGCAGCGATGTTGCTGTGCAGGCTCCGTCCCCTGCCGCTGCGGCAGGACGCCCGCGCCTGGCGGGAATTGGATGCCGACGCCCTGCGCCACAATGCCCGCGTTTTGCAGCAGGCGGTCGGTGCAAAGTGCCAAATGATGGCGGTCATCAAAGCGGACGCCTACGGGCACGGCGCGCGGCAGACGGCCCGCATTTTGCAGCGGATGGGCATCCGCGCGTTTGCCGTCGCCTGTTTGGCCGAAGGGATCGCCCTGCGCCGGGCAGGGATACACGGCACGATCCTGATCCTTGGCTGGACCGACCCGCATCTGGCGCCGCTGCTGGCGCGCTGGCAGCTGACCCAGGCTGTCGCCAGTGCGGAACACGGCCGGGCACTGGCAGCCCAGGGCTGCCGGGTACGGGTACATCTGGCGCTGGACACCGGCATGCACCGGCTGGGCATCCCGGCCGGTGACCACGAAGCACTGGCCGCGCTGTACGCTCTGCCGGGGCTTAAGATCGAAGGCGTTTTCTCTCATCTGTGCGTATCCGACAGCCTTGCGGAGGATGACCGGGCGTACACCCGCCGTCAGGCAGCCGATTTTACCGCCGCCGTAACGTGGCTGCGGCAGCAGGGATATGATCCCGGCAAATGCCACCTGCTGGCAAGCTACGGTGCCTGGAACACGCCGGAATACGGCTGCGACTATCTGCGCGCCGGTATTGCGCTGTACGGCGTGCGCAGCGACAGCGCCCCCGTGTGCCATGATCTGCCGCTGCGGCCCGTGCTCTCGCTGCGGGCGCGGGTGGCGCTGGTACGCACGCTGCGCCCCGGTGAGGACGCGGGGTACGGCCGCGCCTTTACCGCCCGGCAAACGACCCGGCTGGCGGTCGTCACCATCGGTTACGCCGACGGCCTGCCCCGTGAATTGCCCGCCCGGGGCGGCCGGGTGCTGATACGCGGAATCTCCTGCCCGATGGCAGGCCGGATGTGCATGGACCAGCTTCTTGTGGATGTGAGCGGTGCGCCAGATGTTTCTGCCGGGGATGTGGCCACCCTGATCGGCTGGGACGGCACGGAAGTGATCCCTGCGGAAGAACTGGCCGAACGCTGCGGCACCATCACCAACGAGATCCTTTCCCGTCTGGGCGGCAGGCTGGGGATCGTACTTGCGGGGCGTTAAAGCGGCCTTGTGCGCCCTTCCCCGCAAGCCCATGACAAAGTCAGAACCCCCGGCAAAGCCGGGGGCTTGGGTTAGCCCTAGAAGGGC
>SAMEA3387511__coassemble_1280_pt1 | contig 82162 bp, 64 predicted proteins | sample SAMEA3387511__metabat2_low_PE_011 | metagenome-assembled genome bin SAMEA3387511 (sample SAMEA3387511) | Felis catus | biome: Faeces | place: United Kingdom | collected 2012
TTACCGACCCCCAGTTGAACTGGGGGTTTTTATCTTGCCTATTCGGCGCCAAAAACCGCCGTGCCTGCCCCAACAGGGGCAGGCACGGCGGCTGCTGTATGCGGCGGGAGGAATCGCCGTTTTTACTTTAAGACGATGGCCTGGGTCAGATGGCGCGGGGAATCCGCGTCGATGTTCTTCGCCCGCGAAATGTGGTAGCCCAAAAACTGGCCGATGAACCCCATCAGCGCGGCGGCCTGCAATTCACTGTAGCCGTTGCCGGTCTTGAGGGCGTAGTCGATGTCCGCCATCTGGTCGACGTGGGGGCCGACGGCCGCCGTCACGCCGCCGAAGCCCTTCATCTGGCGCATCAGGGCGGCGTCGGTCTCCTCGGTATGTTCGTTGGAGAGCAGCACCAGCAGCGTGTGTTCGTCCACCAGGCTCATGGGGCCGTGGCGGTATTCCATGCTGTAGTAGGCTTCGCTGTTGGCAATGCCCATCTCTTTCATCTTGTTCATGCACTCGTTGCCCACGCCGTAGTACGCGCCCTGCCCCAGCGTGATGAACAGGTTCAGGCCGGGGTTTTCGGCAATGATCTTCTTCGCCAGGGCGTCGGCGGCTTCCAGCTGCTTTTGGGCTTCGGCGGCATAGTTCTGCATGGCGTCGATCTCGGCGGTGCGGCCCGCGGCGTAAAAAGCCAGGATCTGCGTCAGGAACACCATCGAAGTAAAGCTGCGGGTCATGATGACGCTGTCCTCGGGGGTGTTGGGGGCCAGGATGAAATGCTCGTTATACTGGCTGCTGTCGGGGTCGCAGGTGATGGCCAGGCTGGTCACGCCGGGCAGCGTGTGTACCTTGTCGATGGCCATGCGCACCTCGGTGGTGTAGCTTTTGCGGGTGATGGGCAGCACCAGCGTGCGCTTGCCCTTGATGTAATTTTCCGGGAAAAAGAGCAGTTCGCTGCAGGGCACGGCGCTGGCCGGGGTGGCGTTGGACGCCTGCCACAGGTAGGCGGCGGTCTGCGCCAGATAGAGCGAGGTGCCGCAGCCGGTGAAGATCAGCTGGTCGTAGGGCCGGGCGAACACTTCGTCCAGCGTGGCTTCGATCTGGGGCAGGGTGTCCAGGATCGCCTGGAAGGATGCGGGCTGCCCGTACATTTCGCGGTAGGTGATCGAGCTGTTTTCTTTCATGATAAAAACCTCCTGTATTCGGATCAACCGGTAACGGTCAGGTAGATGCCCACCACGGCCATAAAGCCGCAGACAAGTTTTTTCAGCCCGGCCGCGCTCAGGCGGTCGAACAGTTTGAGCCCGCAGAAGGTCCCCGCCGCCAGCCCCAGCAGCGCCCAGACGCCCCAGCCCAGGATCTGCCCCGTCACATGGCCCATGAACACATGGGTCAGGAAGATGTAGGTGGTGGAAAGGACGAAATAGGCTTGCAGGGTGGCGTTGTATTCCTCCTTGCTGCGGGTGGCGGCCAGATAGTAGGCCACCATGGGCGGGCCGCCGATGCTCATAAGCCCGCCGCACACGCCGCTGATGGAACCGGCGATAAAGCCGTTCAGGGCGTTGCCTTTCAGGGTCAGGCGGCTGCTGAAAAAGAGGAAGTAGGCGCTGAGCAGCACCAGCGTGACGCCCAGAATGCGGCGCAGCAGCCCCTCGGCGCTGCCGGACTGGAACCACACGCCGGTCAGGCTGAAAACGGCGTTGGCGACGAGCGGCCAGACCAGCAGCCGCCAGCGGATGAAGCGGCGGTATTTGAGCGCGATGGCCCCCACCATAAAGAAAGAGGTCATGACTTCCAGAATGGCGGCGGACTGGAACGGGATCACCAGCGGCAGCACCGACATAAGCACAATGGCGTAGCCGAACCCGCTGGCCGACTGGATCAGGCTGCCCGCAAAGGCCGCCAGCAGGATGTACAGCGCCGCCATGCCTTACGCCTTGCCCGCCGAGCCGGACAGTTCGATGATCTTTTTCACGTCCTCGGCCAAAGCGTCGCTGGCGTACTGGCTCAGTTTCCAGCTGTGTCCCTGATGGTCCAGTTTTTCCAGCGCCTCCTGGTAGTGCTGGACGTATTTGTAGCGGATCTCGGTGCCGAAGTTGATCTTCGCCACGCCCAGGCGGATGGCGTCCTTGACCACCTGCTCGTCCATGCCGGTGCAGCCGTGCAGCACCAGCGGGATGTCGGTGAATTTGCGCACGTTTTCCAGCACGTCCAGATGGATGTCGGGCTTGCCCTTGTAGTAGCCGTGGGCGTTGCCGATACCGATGGCCAGCGTGTCTGGCTGGCAGAGGGAGAGGAACTCCCGCACCATTTCGGGGTCCGCGATGTTCTTGTTCTCCTGCACCACGCCGTTGTCCAGCCGCTGCAGTTCGCCGATCTCGGCCTCCACCGGCACGCCGAAGCAGTGCGCCACCTTGATGACCTCATTGGTCATGGCGGCGTTCTCGGCCGCCGGGTGGGTGGAACCGTCGATCATCACGCTGGTGAAGCCCAGTTTGAGCGCCTCCATGCAGATGGCGAAGTCCGCGCCGTGGTCCAGATGGATGGATACCGGCACGTCCACCTTGTTGGCGCACCACTTGGCGGTCTCGACGAACCAGTCATGGCCGGAGTAGGCGCCGGTGCTGACATAGTGCGCCAGGATCATGGGGCTGCGCATCTCCTGCGCGGCCTTGCAGCAGGCGCGGATGATATCATAGTTGCCGCCCTGGGTATTGATGGCCGGGATGGCGTAGCCGCCGCGGGCCGCTTTCTGCATCGTTTCCAGATTTGTGGTCAGCATAATACATCTCCCAAAGTTCAAATTGCTTTTTTCGGCAGCACACACAGCGGGGGACGTCCCGTTTTCAACTCTTTGCCGTCGGAATAGCCTTCCGGCCGCCCCCGCAACACCTGAATGAGCTGCTCTTTCATCGTTTGCTTTTGTTTGCAGAACGCAGGTTCTGATGCCAAGTCCCTGCATTCGCCGGGATCGTGTTCCAAATCGAACAGTTGCTCCCTTCCTGTATCAGAATACCATATATATTTGAATTCTTCCATCAAAATGTACTGCATCGAATGCACCGGCCCTTGTTGAGCCGTGTGTTCCCCGTGCAGCCAACTACGCCCAGGGGCCCCCGCTGCACAGGCGGTCAGGTCTATACCGTCCACTGTTTCGGGGATCGGCACCCCGGCTGCCGTCAGCAGCGTGGGCATCACATCCCGCAGTTCCGCCAACGCTTCGCAGCGCAAACCTGCGGGCAATCCCAGGTGTCTGCCGGGATCATAGATCACCAGCGGCACATGGATACTGCCCTGATATGCCTGGGACTTGCGCAGCATATAGTGGTCGCCTAGCATCTCGCCGTGATCCGAGGTGAAAAGGATCACGGTATCGTTCAAAACGCCTTCGTCCTTCAATTCCCGCAGCAACCGGCCGATCTGATGATCGAGATGGGTGATGGAACCGTAATACCCGGCCTGCATTTGGCGTATCTGCCGTTCCGACAAAGCCGCTGTGAACCCATCCGCCGTATTGCGGCTCGGGTCAGGCCGCTGCGCCCATGCCCCGATCACGGGCGGGCGCAGGTCCCGGTCCCGGTACATCTCGTAATAGGGGGCAGGCGGCAGGAAAGGCGGGTGCGGTGCCACAAAACTGGTCCATAGAAAGAAGGGGCGGGTCGTATCCCTTCGCCGCAGAAAATCCGCCGACTTCTGTACAGTCCAGTTGGTGGGATGCAGCCGTTCCGGGCCATCCCAGGGACGGGCGACCCAACTGTTGCAGCCGATCCCCAAATCGTTGATACCCGCCTGGGGGCCGAGTTCCCTTTGCAGATCCGGCAGATAGTCGTCGATACGCCCCATCCATCGAGCCGCCGGGGTATTGGTGGACCGATACGGCAGAAAACCATCGTGCAGATCCACACTGCAAAAGCCCATCAGGCTGCGGGGCGGCCAGACGTGCATCTTACCGGCACAATGCGTATGGTATCCTGCCCGGGTAAACTCGCCTGGCAACGTGATGGGATAGTTCCAGTCTACCCCATCCTGATACCCCACGCGGCCGTGATGCTCCTGGCTCTGACCGGTAAAAAGGGCGGCTCTGGCAGGGATGCAAGTAGGCGTAGCGCTGTAACACCGGGTAAAGGCAACTCCCTGATTTACCATCGTATCCAGATTCGGGGTCTCCACATCCGGGTGCCCCAAAGCACCAATGCAGTCGCCTCGCATCTGGTCGGCCGTAATCAACAGAATATTCAGCCGTTCCATGCCCTGCCTTCCTTTCTGCTTTTTCACGTTCACCCCTTAACAGCGCCCGCCACCAAGCCTTTGACCATGTATTTCTGGAAGAAGAAGAACAGGATCAGCATGGGGACAGTGCCGACGATGGAGATCGTATTGATCAGCGACCAGTCGTAGGAAAGTTCGCCCAAATAACGCATAGCCACACCGGCAGACATAGTCCGCAGCGAATCGGTCTGGATCAGCGTGACGGCATGGAGATAGTCGTCCCAAGTCATCAGGAAGGCGTAGATCGCCACAGCCAGCATACCCGGCTTGACCAGCGGGGTCACGATGCGCCACAGGACCTGCATCCGGGAAGCACCATCCACATAAGCGGCTTCCTCCACTTCGCGGGGAACGCTGTCAAAAAAGCTGGACATCAGCATAACGGTGAAAGGCAGCATGGCCGCCACCAGGGCCAGGATCAGCCCCGGGTGGGTGTTGATCAGGTGCATTTTATTCATCAGGTCGTACAAACTGATCATACGGCTGACCACCGGGAACATCTGGCTCGAAAGCAGTGCCGCCATCACCCAGCCGTTCCAGCGGAAATGGAAGCGGCTAAGGGCATAACCGGAAAGAATCGCCAGCACAGTGGTGATCAGCGCCGTGGCACCGGACACGATGAAGTTGTTCTTGTAGTAAACAAAGAAGTCGTTATTCTCGGTAAACAGGTTGATATAGCTTTGGACCGTCGGCTCTGCCGGGATAAAGGTCGGCACGCTGCGGTATGCCTCCATATTGGTTTTGAAGCTGGTCATCAGCACCCAGTACAACGGGAACAGAAGGAACAGCATGATGATGAAAAGCGCAATATATTTGATGATATTCAGGCTTCTTTCCTGACGTTTCACAGCCGGTCCCTCCTTTCCTCAGCTCATATCTTCTTTAGGGAAGATCTTGTTGTACACAAAGACGACCACGATCATCAACAACATCCAGATGGTCGTTACCGCAGCACCGCTGCCCAAATTGTTTGAAACAAAGGCTTCGCGGTAGCTCAGGATCGCCAGCGTGGTGGTGCTTTCGTTCGGACCGCCGCCGGTCATCGTCCAGATCAGCGGGAACTGCTTGAAGTTTTCAATGATCGCCATGGATACCACAATGCTGATGACGCTCTTCATGTAGGGAATGACAATGGCAAAGAATTTTTTGGTACGGGAGGCGCCGTCGATGGTCGCGGCTTCCAACATATCATCCGGCACGTTCTGCAAACCGGAAAGCAGCAGAAGCGTGGTCAGCGGGATCTGTTTCCACAGTGCTGCAATCGCTACGCCCACCAGTGCGGTGCCCGGGTCATTCAAAATGGCAAAGTCATTGACCGCGCCGCCTGTAAGCACACTGACAATGTACTTCAGCAGGCCGTACTGGGGTTGGAAGATCCACATCCAGATCAGGGCGGAAATGATTGTGGGTACCACCCAGGGCATCATCATAATACTGCGGATAAATCGGGCACATTTTATATTGGAATTCAAAATCAGCGCCAGGATCATCCCCAGGATGAATTGGACCAGCACCACACCGACCACAAAGGTCAGCGTTGTGACGATGGCGGGCATCAACTTACCGCCGTTGAACAAACGGATATAGTTTTCAAAATCGTTCCATTCGCCGGCTTTCCCAGAAATGATATTGCGTACTTTGAAATCCAGAAAACTCTTGATAACAGAGTCGATGACCGGCACCAGGATAAACACAGTCGTTACCAGCACCGTGGGCAGGATCAGGACGGCCGAGAACAGCTGGTCGCCCCGTTTTTTATTCATTGCCACGCGGGGAAGTTTCCGATCAGTTTTTGCAGTTGGCATCGGGTCTTCACTTTCCTTTCTGACCAGATTTTGGAGCAGGTGTACGGCACCCCGGCCCGGGTCGGGGCAAAATATGGGGGGAGGACAGGATAAAAAGTTTTTATCCCGCCCTCCCCGCTCACATTTGCCGTGTGTTATGTTTGCGAGACTGTCGTGCTTACTCTACGTAGTTCTGCGCCGCGCTGCGGAAATCCTTGATAGCAGTATCCACGTCAGCACCGCCGACGGTGACATTCTGCGCCAAAGTGCACAGCTCAAGGTTCAGATCGTTCAGCATGGGGATGCTGGGGGAATTGAGGGCGCTCTGGGTTGCGTCACGCGCGCCTTCCAGCACAGGATTCAGTTCCATATCCTTCATATCTTCGATGATGGGATAAGCAGGCGTGATGTTGCGGATATAGTCGCCCAGCACTTCTTCGGTGAGCATATACTCGGTCAGCAGGCGGCAGCCTTCACGCTGCGCCTCGCCGTTGTCCATGTACATCAGGATCTGTCCGGACAGCATGGAAGCGCCGTCCCCTTCACCGCCCTTGAGCGGCATAGCCGAAGCGGCAAATTCGGCTGCGTCCGGATTGATGGTTGTCACGCCGTTGAAGCCCCAGGACTGGTCATAGTACATAGCCAGCTGGCCAGTAGCAAACAGCTGCCGCAGATCTTTCAGCTTGGCGTTCTGGGGATTGTAGCCCTTCTGGTCCAGGGTCTGGAGCATGGTGATGGCATCCTTGAAGCCCTGGTTGTCGATAGCAAGCTGACCGTTTTCGTCCAGCACCGTACCGCCAAAGTTAAAGATCATCGAATTGATGGCGGAGCCGGAGATCGCCACAGACGCGGTGGTCTGGCCGAATGCGTACACTTTGTTGCCGTCCGCGGTGGTCAACTGGGAAAGTTTCTCAGCCATTTTCAGCATCTCGTCGTAGGTCGTGGGCGGCGTGTTGGGGTCCAGGCCCGCCTGCTCGAACAGATCCTTATTATAGAAGAGCATGAACGCGCAGTCATACATGGGCAGGCCACAGACCTCACCGTCCGTCATACAGGACTCCAACGCGTTCTGATCGAATTTTGCCAAGTAATCCTCAGTGAACACTTCCGATACGGGAATCGCCAGCCCAGCGTCCACCAGCGTGGGGACCCAAGTGCTCTCACCGAACATGATATCCGGCTTGTCACCGCCGCCTGCCTGGTTGATGACCTGGTTCACGATCTCGCCATACGGTGCGGTGACCCACTCGATCTCGTACTGGGGATATTTTTCCTCAAAGCCGGTCTTGATCCCTTCCCAGAATTCAGTATAGCCACTTTCCAGCAGCGCATAGTTTGCAAATTTGATAACGGTCTTTTCTCCATCTGCCGCAGCGGCCTCACCGGTAGAGCTGGCTGCTTCCGAAGTTTCTGCCGTACTGCCAGTGTTCCCCCCGCAGGCGGTCAGGCTCAGGGCCATTGCGCCCGCCAACAGGGCGGCGGTCAGTTTCATGTACTTCTTCATGCTGTTCCTCCTTTTTGAATAACCTATATTCTTCCCTGCCGCAGTCTGGCAGGGCACAGCCTAAAAAATATCGTCCGGGCGTTTTCTTCCCGCATTTTCTGTTAGCACGGAAAAGTTTTTTCAGAAAGATACACACGTGTGTATCTTTGCCCTAAGAAAAGCTCGTGTGTTCATACCCGGTTTTGAACGTCTGACGCACCAAATCTGTGGGTGCGTCCCGATCGGTATACACACGAGAGTACATTGGAGAGACAAATAAGAGATTGGCTATATTATAGCGTCGATTTCTTCCGTCGTCAACCTCTTTTCAATAAATTAGATGTTTTTTGGTGAAAATGACAACACTCGCCGTTTTCCTTTGTGGAATACAACAAAATTCGGGGCAGTTCCGTTTTGGGCAACTGCTCCGATGGCTGGTCTATGTGCTCTCCCGCCGGATCAGGCGGGTCTGGAAACTGCGGGGTTCCGGCACACCGCCGCCGTTGAGCATCTGTTCCAACATTTCCACGGCGGCCTTGCCGATCTGGTCGCGCTGGATCTCGATGGAGGTCATCGCCGGGCGCATATACTGGCTCAGACTGGAATTGTCGAAACCCACCACCGCAATATCCTCCGGCACGCGGCGGCCCTGATCCATCACGGCCTGCATGGCGATGCAGGCCACTTTATCGCTGCGGCCCAGGATGGCGTCCACCGGGTGGCCGGCGCAGTAGTCCGCCACGGCGCGGGCCAGTTCCTGCGGGCCGGTGCAGCCGGTGATGACCGCGGGCGTCAGGCTCAGGGACTCCATCTCGTCATAGTAGCCGTGCAGGCGGTAGTCGCTGCGGCTGCTGAAATGCCCCCGCGCCGAAAAGCGGTCCACATAGACGATGTTCCGCCGCCCCTGCCCGGCCAGAAAACGCACACCGTCCCGCGCGCCGCCGTACAGGCCGGTCTGGATGACGGCTACGCCGCTCAGGTCCCGGTAGTCCCGGTTTTGCAGCACCACCACGGCCAGCCCCGCGCTGACGAACTGGTGAATATACTCCTCCGGGATACTGATGGAACTGATGATGACACCGTCACACTGGCGGCTGATGATCTGGTCCACAAAATCGTCGTTGTTGCGGTTGGAGATCAGGCTGATCAGATACCCCTTATTATACGCATGGTAGTCCATCACGTCGATGAGCTGGCTGAAATGCTCGGTGCTGATGTTGTCGGCAATAAAAACGATATGGTTGGTCTTTTTGCCTTTGAGCGCGCGGGCGATACGGTTGGGGTGGTAGTTCAGTTCCTTGATCGCCTGCAGCACCCGTTCCCGCTTGTTCTTGTCCACATAGCGGTTGTTGTTCAGCACGTAGGAAACGATGGTCTCGCTGACGCCGGCGCGCTGGGCGACGTCCTTGCGGGTGACAGCCTGTTTTGCCATGGCCTTCCCTTCTCTCTGCGTGCCGGGTCGGCCCGGCTCTTTCTTGCAGTATATCATGTTTTCGGCAGACAGGCAATTTATTTTCCACTCTTTTGGGGCAAAAGCCCGCCAGACCGTGGCCGACGCTGCAGGATTCGTCATTCTGCCAAATCCCGACCTTCTTTTTTGTAGGGCCCTCCAAATCTGGCGGCGGGAGCCGTTTTTCCTTTGACATGCGTGCAACGATGTGCCTATAATAAGGAGAACAAACGTGTACACACGTGTTTATACCGCTTCGCAGTTTCCGAACACGTGGCCTGACCTTACCCATACCTGCAAAGGAGTGAAACAAATGGTATCTACCAAACTGAACGTCGGGTTCGTCACGACTCTCTCCGGCCGCTGGCCCCGGGAACGCCCCCAGGCCCTGCACGCAGACTACAGCGCGTGGGCCTGCCGCGAATTGACCGGCGCCGAGGTGGCCGTCTACCCGGAGATCGTCACCAATACCGACGAAGCCGCCGCCTGTGCAGCCTGGCTGCGCGCCCGCCAGGTGGACGCGGTGCTGCTGGTCATCGGCGCGTTCACGGGGGACGACGTGAGCTGCAAACTGGCCCAGGAACTGGGCAAGCCCCTGATTTTGTGGGCCACCCACGAAGCCCCCTTTGTGCGGCAGGAGCGGCTCTGGGCCAACGCCCTGTGCAGCGCCATGATGAACAACGCCGCCGTCAAGCGCATCGGCGGCGAATGCTGGCCCGTCTACGGCGACAAGGAGGAACCCGCCGTCTGCCGGCAGATCTGCACGCTGGTCACGGCGCTGGCCGCCAAAAAGAAGCTGGCCAACACCAACCTAGGCCTGCTGGGCTACCGGCCCACGGCCTTCTACAACTGTTCCTTTGACGAAATGACGATCCGGCGACTGTTCGGCATTCGCATGGAGGGCACCGAACTCAAGCTGGTGTTCGACCGCATGGCGCAGCTGGACCCCGCCGCCGTCCGCGCCGACATGGACGCGGTGCGCGCCCGCTTCCATCTGGACAGCCTGCCCCGGCTGCCGGAAGCCGACCGCAACCTTTCGGAAGAGAACCTCGAAAATCACAGCCGGGTCTATCTGGCGCTGAAACAACTCATCCCCGAAATGGGCTACGATTACTGCACCATCAAGTGCTGGCCGGAGATGGGCGCCGTGAAGTGCCAGCCCTGCGGCGTGCTCAGCCGCCTGGCTGACGAAGGCCTCAGCGTGATCTGCGAGGGGGATGTGGACGCCGGCATCGGCACCATCATCGAGCGGGAGATGACCGGCCAGCCCACCTTTGTGGCCGACATGATCAACGCCGACCCCGAAGCCAACACCCTGACCTTCTGGCACTGCGGCAACGCGCCCCTGAGCCTGTACGACCCTGCGGACGGGCTGGAACTGCGCAACCACCCACTGGTGGGCAACGGCAGCGCCTTCTGGGGCGTGCTGAGACCCGGCAAAGTCACGGTGGTGCGGGCCAGCGTCATTGACGGGCAATATCATCTGGTGCTGCTGCGGGGCGAGGCGGTGCCCACCGTGCGCAACACCCGCGGCACCATGGTGAACGTGCGGGTGGCCCGCCCGGTGGCCGATGTGACCCGCGACATCTTCGACAAAGGCATCGCCCACCATTACAGCCTGGTCTGGGCGGACATCGGCGACGCCGTCGTGCAGCTTGGCCGCGTGCTGAACATCCCGGTGATCGAACTGTAAGGCCCGGCCAACAGGGCCGCCGCGCCGTGCAGGGACGGCGGCGCCGCGGGACCGGCCGTGTTTTTCCTGCGTTTTTGCTTTTCTATTTTTTATTCAGGAGGTAATCCCATGCCCAACGCACTGATCGTACACGGCGGCGCACCCACGGCCGTCATCAACGCATCCCTTTACGGCGCCGTCACCGAGGCGCACAAACACCCGGAGATCGAGCATTTCTACGCCGCCATCGGCGGTTCGGGGGCCATCCTGCGCGAGCAGTTCTTCGACCTGCTCACGGTGCCCCAGGACGAACTGGACCTGCTGCTGCACACGCCGGGCAGCGCCATCGGCACCAGCCGCGACCCGCTGGAACAGCCCGACTACGACCAGATCGCCCAGGTGATCGCCAAGCACAACATCCGCTACGTCTTTTTCACCGGCGGCAACGGCAGCATGGACACCTGCGGCAAGGTGTACCAGGCCTGCACCCGCGTGGGGGTGGAAGTGAACGTGGTGGGCATCCCCAAGACCATCGACAACGACATTTCGGTGACTGACCACGCCCCCGGCTTCGGCAGCGTGGCCCGCTATATGGCCGAGACCACGGCCGAGATCAGCCAGGACGTGCGCGGCCTGCCCATCCACGTCTGCATCATCGAGGCCATGGGCCGCAACGCGGGCTGGATCGCGGCGGCTTCGGCGCTGGCGCGCAGCGGCGACGGCGACGGCCCCGACCTGATCTACCTGCCCGAAGTGCCCTTTGACGAGGAGCAGTTCCTGGCCGACGTGCAGCGCCTGCACCGCGAAAAGGGCGGTGTGGTGGTCGTCGCCAGCGAGGGCCTGCGCGGGCCCGACGGCAAGCCCATCGTGGAGCCTATTTTCCAGGTGGGCCGCGCCGTCTACTACGGCGACGTGTCGGCCCATCTGGCGAACCTCGTCATCCGCCGTCTGGGCATCAAGGCCCGCAGCGAGAAACCCGGCATCGCCGGGCGCGCCAGCGCCGCCTACCAGTCGAAGCTGGACCGTGACGAGGCCGTGACCGCCGGCGCCACCGCCGTGCGCGCCGCCGTGGAGGGCCAGAACGGCGTGATGGTGGGCTTCCGCCGCCTGCCCGGCGACGAGTACCGGGCCGAGACCGTGCTGATTCCCATCGAGCAGGTCATGCTGGAGGAGCGCATGATGCCCAAAGAATACATCGCCGAGAACGGCCACGACGTGACGCAGGCCTTTGTGGACTGGTGCCGTCCGCTGCTGGGCGAACCCGTGCGCAAGTACGTCACCTTCAAAAACAAGCCCCTGAGCCGCCTGTAAGCGCCGCAGGGCAGCGAACCCACGATCCCGCCGCCGGTTTTTGCCGGTGGCGGGTCTTTTTTTGCGCGGGGCGGTTCCCCCGCTCCCGCCGCCATGCTATAATGAAAGCCGGGGCCTGCCGCCCCGCCGAAAGGAGGAATCCTATGGAGAACACACAGATCGAAACCCCGCGGCTGATCCTGCGCAGGTTCGAGGAACAGGACCTGGACGCGGTCTACCTGCTGTTTTCAGACGCGGAGGTAAACACCTTTCTGCCCTGGTTCCCCGTGAAGGACCGGGACGAAGCGCGGGAGTTCCTGCAGGCGCGGCTGCGCGGGAAATACTGCTACGCCATCTGCCGCAGGCAGGACGGCCTGCCCATCGGCTATCTGCACACGGACGAGGACGACAGCCACGACTTCGGCTACGCCCTGCGCAAAGAATACTGGCATCAGGGCATCGTCAGCGAGGCGGGCGCCGCCCTGATCGAGCGGCTGAAAGCGGACGGCCTGCCCTACATCACCGCCACCCACGACCGGAACAATCCCCGCAGCGGAGCCGTCATGCGGCGGCTGGGGATGCGGTACTGCTACTCCTACAAAGAACAGTGGCAGCCCAAAGATTTCCCGGTGGTGTTCCGTATGTACCAGTTGAACTTTGACTGCCAAAAGGACCGGGTGTACCCAAAATACTGGGACCTGTACAGCGAACACTGGATCGAACCCGGCGTATGACGCGCCGCTTTTGCAAAGGCCCCCGCCCCTGGAACTCAGGTTCCGGGAGGCGGGGGCCTTTTTTCTGCCGCCGTCAACGGCCGTTTTTCATGCAGTAATACAGGATCAGAAACGGGAAGAGTACGATCATGACGCCCCACATAGTCTGTGCTCCCTTCCGGCCCGCCGGGCCGTTTTTTTCAGTATAGCACAGAGCGGGTCCCATAGTCCGGACTTTCAGCGTCCCGGTGGCGCGTCAGGGCAGGGCGGCGTCCCAGCCGCCGCGGCCCAGCAGTTCTTCCCGCAGGCGGCAGCCCGTGGGGGTGGCGGCCAGACCGCCCTCGGCGGTCTCTTTCAGCGCGGGGGCCATGGCGTCGCCCACCCGCTTCATGGCCAGGATGACCTCGTCCGGCGGGATCACGCTGGGGATGCCCGCCAGCGCCAGTTCGGCGGCCACGAACGCCCCGGCCACCCCGGCGGCGTTGCGCTTGACGCAGGGCACTTCCACCAACCCGGCCACCGGGTCGCACACAAGGCCCAGGATGTTTTTCAGCGCGATGGCCGCCGCGTCCCCGACCTGCGCCGGGGTGCCCCCGGCCAGTTCCACGATGGCGGCCGCCGCCATGGCCGCGGCGCTGCCGCACTCGGCCTGGCAGCCGCCCTGCGCCCCGGCCAGGCAGGCGTTGCGGGCGATCACAAGCCCCACCGCACTGGCCGTGAACAGCGCCATGATGCAGGCATGGCGGGAGCAGCCTTTTTCGCGTTCCATCGTCAGCAGGGCTGCGGGCAGGATGCCGCAGCTTCCCGCCGTGGGCGCGGCCACGATGCGCCCCATGGCGGCGTTCAGCTCGCTGACGGCCAGCGCGCGGGTCAGCGCCGCGCCCAGCACCGGGCCGGTCAGGCTGCGCCCGGCTTCCACCGCCGCCTTCATTTTGGCGGCGCTGCCGCCCGTAAGCCCGCTGGCGCTGCGCAGGGCGGGGTCACAGCCCTGCTCGGCGCTTTCGGCCATGACGGCATAGCGCCGGGCCATGCGGTCATAGACCTGCTCCGGGGGCAGTTCCAGTTCTTCGGCCTGCTGGGCCAGCACCAGTTCGCTCAGGGGCTTGCCCGCGGCTTCGGCGGCGGCCAGCAGCGCGGCCAGGGAGGTATAATCCAGTTGCATGGTTGTTTCCTTCCTCTTTCCTTATTATACAGGCTGCAGCAGCGTGACGTGCAGCACCGTGGGCAGGGCGCGGACGGCCTCGGTCACGTCATGGTCCACGGCGCCGTCCAGTTCCAGCACCATGACGGCGGTGCCGCCCCGCTTCTGGCGGTCCAGCCGGAAACCGCAGATGTTGAGCTGCCGCCCGGCCAGTGCTTCGGTCACGGCGGCGATGGCCCCGGGCGCGTCCCGGTGGACCACAATCAGGGTGGGGCTTTCGCCGGTCAGGCTCACTTCCATGCCGTCCAGGCTCGTGATGCGGATGCTGCCCCCGCCCACGCTGCACCCCTGCACTTCCAGCGTGCGGCCGTCGGCGGCGCGCAGGCGCAGCCGGGCCGTGTTGGGGTGGGCGTCGGGCAGGTCCACGGCCGTGATATGCACCGCCATGCCCTGCTGTTCGGCCAGGGTCAGGGCGTCCCGCAGGCGGGTATCATCGGGTGCAAAGCCCAGCAGGCCGCCCACCAGCGCCTTGTCGGTGCCGTGGCCACGGCCGGTGCGGGCAAAGCTGCCGTGCAGTTCGATCTGCGCTTCCACCGGCTGGCTGCCCAGCAGCGCCCGCGCCACCGCGCCGATGCGCGCGGCCCCCGCCGTGTGGCTGCTGGAAGGCCCGATCATGACCGGGCCGACGATGTCCAGAACATTCATACTCGATCCCCCTGTACGGATATATAGTTCTATTGTAGGGCACAAAGGCCGGGGCTGTCAATTATTTCCCGTGCAACAGCGCCCCGGCACGCGAAAAGCCCCGGCCGTATGGCCGGGGCAATGACTTCCTGCGTCAGATCACGCCTGATAGACGATGCTGCCGCCCACCACAGTGGCCGTTACGGCCAATTCCTCGTCCAGCAGCACAAAATCACCGTCGCATCCCGGTTCCAGGCGTCCCTTGGCGGGCAGGCCCAGCAGGGCGGCGGGGTTCTCGGTCAGCAGGGGGATCAGTTGTTCCAATGGGAAGGTCGTGAAACGGGTCAGGTTGCGCAGCGCCCGATCCATCGTCAGCGTGCTGCCCGCCCGGCCGCCGCCGTTCGCAAGCTGGGCGTCGCCGTCCCGGACGACCACATCGTTGACCCCCAGCTTGTAATTGCCGTTGGGCAGGCCCGCGGCCTGGATGCTGTCGGTGATGGCCACCACACGGTCCAGCCCTTTGCAGCGCAGCAGCATCTCCACCGTGCCGGGGTGCAGGTGGCGCCCGTCGCAGATGGCTTCGCAGTAAACTTCCGGGCTGGCCAGCACCGCGCCCATGATGGCCGGTTCGTGCTGGTGGAACAGCCGCATACCGTTGAAGGTGTGGGTGCAGGCCCGCGCCCCCGCGGCGATAGCCTGCCGGGCCGTGGCGTAGTCCGCGCCGGAATGACCGATGGCAAGGGGGATCTCGTCATGGAATGCGCGGATGACCTCTGTCACGCCCTCCACTTCGGGCGCAACGGTCATATAGCGGATGCGCCCCTTCGCCTGCTGCTGGCAGCGGCGTATCCAGTCCGGGTCCCCCTTGCGCAGCAGGCTTTCCGGCATGGCGCCCTTGTAGGCAGGCGAGAGGAAGGGCCCTTCCAGGTGGATGCCCAGCACCGCCGCGCCGCCGGTGGGGCCTTCGTCCATGGCCTGGGTGATACGGCGGATGGCCGCTTCGGTCTGTTCCGGTGTATCGGTCAGGATACTGGTCAGGAAGCCGGTGGTGCCGTGGCGGGCATTGAAAACCGCCCAGCGGCGCACCTCCTCCGGCGTGGCGGCGTTGGCGTCCACATGGTCGGCGCCGTGGGTATGGATGTCCAGAAAGCCGGGCACACAGCGCCTGCCCCCGGCGTCCAGCACTGGGGCGTCAGCGGCAAGGCCCGCCCCCACAGCCTGGATGCGGCCGCCGCGGATCAGAAGGTCCGCGGGTTCAAAATGGTGGTCCCGGTAGACCCGGGCGTTCTTCAAAAGCAGATCCACAGCGATCTCCTCCCCTGTTTGTGTTGCGTAAATAGGCCGGTCCGGCCCCGTATACACACCAGTGTATACCCCGTTATCCCTGCTGTCAATCAACAAAAGCGCCAAAAACCAGCGGGGAAGCTGTACACTTTCCACAAAGAAAAGCCCCGGCCGTAAGGCCGGGGCTGGCTGCCGCCGCTGGGAGAGGAGGAAAATAGGAAAGAACAGTCCGGTCATCCCGGGAAAAAGCGCGGCGGCTATTGGACAAAATCAGTCCGCCTTGGGCTTTTCGGCCGAGGGGAAGATGATCTTGTTCACGAAGAAGAACACCACCATCGAGATGCCGCCGTTGAGCACCGTGGTGCCGATGTTGTAGATGAAATCGGGCACGAACAGGCCGGCCACCGCCACCCAGATGCAGTTGATGGAGTTGACGATGCAGGTGATGACGCAGAACGCCGCCACATACCAGGCGATCTGCGGGCCCAGCTTGCCATGGGAGCGGAACACGAAGTTGCGCTGGATGGGGAAGTTGATGCACTCGCCGATGACCATGGCCACCATGTAGGCGCAGAAGTAGGCAAGGCCGCCGTGGGCCTGGTCATAGCCCAGGATGTTCCATTGGAAGGTCTCGCCAAAAAGGGTCAGGGGGATGCCCGGCCAGCCGAAGCTGGCGTCGCCCAGCCCGGCGAAGGCCGCGGGCAAAAATTGCAGCATCAGGTACTTGAATACCGTGATGAGGTTGCTGACGATGACGAACAGGCCGCCCTCCCGCACCCATTTGGCCGCCGCCGGATGGCGGGCGGCAAAGTTGTTCCAGATATTCATGGGTCACGCTCCTTTTTTGCCGGCAAGGCGTTTTTCCATACGGGCGTTGAGCACCTGGTTGCGCACCAGCGCGCCCACCGTGCGCAGGATGCCGATGATCCAGAAGCCTTTCAGCTCCATCACCAGCCCGTCCACCATGCCCATGCTGACGATGCCCCCGGTCATCTTGGCGATGGCGCGCAGCGGCATATTGTAGTTGAACAGCAGGTTCAGGTCCGGCGTACCGCTTTGCAGGCTCTTGTTCAGCAGGTGCTTGTGGATCACATGGACCAGCCAGCCCAGCGGGCTGCGGCCGTGGCCGATCTCGCCCAGGGTCATGTTGCGGTCGATGGACACTTTATACGCCGGGATGGGATGGCCCAGCAGGGCCTCGAACTCGGCGGCGGGCACGTCCTGGGTCTGGCCGCTCTCGTAGTGGGGCAGGGCCAGCCCGTCGTAGGGGTTGGGTTCGCCGGTGGGGGCCACCGTGACGGTGCCCTCCAGCCGGATATCCTCGCTGGAAGCGCCGACGCGCACGGTATAGCTGCCGCCCTCGACGGCCCAGCAGGATGCAGGCTCGTTCCAGTAGCGGAACGCCTTGTCGTCCAGCGGGATCGTCACTTCCTTGCGTTCCCCCGCTTCCAGATGGACGCGGGCAAAGCCCTTGAGTTCCTGCATGGGGCGGAACACCCGCGCGTCCGGCTTGGCGATGTAGACCTGCACCACCTCGTCCCCGGCGCGGCTGCCGGTGTTTTCCACCGTCAGAGTCACGCCCTCCGGCGTGGCGTGCAGGCCGCTGTAGGCAAATTGGGTATAGCTCAGGCCGTAGCCGAAGGGATAGGCCACCCGTACGCCGGCGGTCTGGTAGTAGCGGTAGCCCACATACAGGCCCTCGCGGTATTCCACGCCGCGGCCGGGGCCGCCGAAGTTTTTGGCGCTGGGGTTGTCGGCACAGTGCAGGGGCCAGGTCTCGGCCAGACGGCCCGCCGGGTTGACTTTGCCGGTGAGCACATCCAGCACGGCGCCCGCGCCCGCCTGGCCGGAAAGGCCGGCCCAGACCAGTGCCTGGCAGTGGCCGGACCAGCCCGTTTCCACGGCGCTGCCGCAGCTCAGCACCACGACCAGCCGGGGGTTGGCGCGGTGGACGGCCAGCAGCAGGTCCAACTGGTTTTTGGCCAGCGTCATATCGCTGCGGTCCAGGCCCTCGCTCTCTTTCACTTCGTCCAGCCCCAGGAAGAGCAGGACCACGTCGGCAGCGGCGGCCAGTTCCACGGCCTGCGCCTGCAGCGAGGGGTTCGGTTTGCCGCCGCGCTCAAAGCCCTGGGCGTACCCGGCGTTTTTCAGGCCGCTGGCCTCGAACACCGCGCGGAAGCTGTCCACTCTGGGGGCGTTGACCAGGCTGGAACCGGCGCCCTGGTAGCGGGGCTTGTCCGCAAAGTCGCCGATGACGGCGATCTTCGCTTCGGTGTCCAGCGGCAGCAGCCCGGCGTTGTTTTTCAGCAGCACGACGCTCTCGGCCGCGGCCTTGCGGGCCAGCGCATGGTGGGCGTCCCAGTCGATGGTCTTGGGGGCCTTTTCCAGCGCGGCGGTGGTGGAGTTCACCAGCCGCAGCAGTTCTTCCAGCCGGGCGTTGATGTCGGCTTCGCTGATCTTGCCGTCCTGCACGGCCTTGACCAGTTCCCGCACCGAGTCCAGGCCGGGGGCGGGCATTTCCAGCGTGGAGCCGTTCTTGACGCCCAGCGCGTGGTCGTTGGAGCCGCCCCAATCGGTGACGACGGCGCCGTCGAAGCCCCAGTCGTCCCGCAGGATCTCCTTGAGCAGATGGGCGTTCTCGTTGGCGTAGGTGCCGTTGACCATGTTGTAGCTGGTCATGATGGTCTGGGGCTTGCCCTCTTTGACGGCGATCTCGAAGTTGGTCAGGTAGAGTTCCCGCAGGGTGCGCTCGTCCACGATGGAATCGGTGGCCATGCGGCGCAGTTCCTGGTTGTTGGCGGCAAAATGTTTGGGGCAGGCGGCCACGCCGTTTGCCTGGATACCGCGCACATAGGCGGCGGCCATCTTGCCGGAGAGGTAGGGGTCCTCGGAGAAATATTCAAAGTTGCGCCCGCACAGGGGGCTGCGCTTGGTGTTGAGGCCCGGCCCCAGCACCACGGCCACGTCCTGGGCGGCGGCTTCCGCGCCCACGGCGCGGCCGATCTCCTCGCCCAGGGCGGGGTCCCAGCTGGACGCCACGGCGGACGCCGTGGGGAAGCAGGTGGCCGGTTCGCTGGGGTTCAGCCCCAGATGGTCCGCCGGGCCGGCCTGCTTGCGCACACCGTGGGGGCCGTCGCTCAGCCAGATGGCCGGGATGCCGTACTGCGGCAGCGCGCGGGTCTGGAAAGTGGCCGCACCGGAGAGCAGGGCGCATTTTTGTTCCAGCGTCAATTTTTTTGCTTCATCAGATAAACGCATAGCTATTCTTTCCCTTTCTGCTAGGGATTACTTTATGAAAAAGGGCGGGCAAGCCCTGCAGTAAGTCAGAGCTTGCCCCCCAATGTTTTTGCTGCTTATCTTGCCTTATCAAGCTGCCGTTTCTTCTTTTTTCCGTTTCAAATAACCTTTTCGGATATAGAAAACCTCAACTGCAGCCAGCAGAATAATCAGCGCGCCATCAATGCAATAGGCAGCTTTCTCCCACGGAAGCGGCCCCGTCTGAAGATTTTCTTCTGCATAAGCACGGCTGTTTACGACCGTATACAAAATATTTTTGCTTGCCTGACGCATCGCTTGAACGCTGGTAGCACTTTCCTGATCTTTCACGTGATTCGTTTCTGTATCATACGCAACCAACATGGCATCGTTGCCGTTACGGATCGCCTGATCCGCATTCATAAAGTACGTACGCCCAAAATAGTCCGTCAGTGCCATTCCTCGGAATCCCCATTCCTCGCGCAGTACCTTATTCAGGAGCGAATCATTAGCCCCGCACCACGTCGTACCAATATAGTTAAACGCAGTCATAACTGCCTGTGCGCCGCCTTCTTTGACCGCCAGTTCAAAGGGCTTCAGATAGATTTCTCTCATGGTTTGCTCGTCGACCCACGTATTCAGCATATTGTGCCGATTGCTTTCCTGATCGTTGAGCGCAAAATGCTTGATATATGCATAAACGCCATGTTCGCGGGCGCCCGCAACAGCGGCGGCAGCCATTTTGCCCGATAGATAGGGATCTTCCGAATAGTATTCAAAGTTACGCCCAGAGAAAGCGCTGCGGTGACCGTTCATCGCTGGAGCATACCAACCGGAAACATCCAACTCGTTTGCCATCTGGCCGATACTTTCACCAAGACGCTTCGCCATATCTTTGTTCCAAGTATTTGCGATCACGACACCGCACGGGAAGCCGACCGAACCCACACCCGTAAAGTTATTATTAATAGAAGCCGGGCCGTCACAGTCGTTGGTACGTACCTTTCCAATACTATCAATGTCCAAAGTCTGATAACCTGCCAGCGCGATCAAAGAATCCATTTCTTTCACCGTCAGCTTATCCAGCAGTTTTTCCCACTGCGGATCGTCATAGTCCTTGCCCCTCAAATCCACCAGCATCACGGCATTATCTGCGCCTGTGACCGGCATCACATCTTCAGGGTCATTATGCTCCTCCGGCTTATATATCTCGGTGTTCGTAAAATTGGCACGCGCCTCGTCCGACATAGAGTAATTCGACGGAGCTGCGGTAGCTTCTTCATAATTTGCAAAATGATCCGCACGGGAAAGGAGCGTAAAGTTTCCGCGCGCCGCATCGAACTGGTTGGTCGCGGCAACCTGATCCGTCGAACGCTTGTTTTCCCCATTATATACGACCGTGCCAGGCTGTACATATGTTTTTTCTTCAAGGATCGTATGGGAATCACTGCGAATCGAAATTTTGTAATCCCCTGCCTCCAACACATAGGCTTTATTGCCTTCGGCATCGTAAGAAGCCATATCCTCCAGATTGAAGGACACTGTAAGCGTCTGAGACTGGCCAGGTTCTATCATTCCTGTCTTTTCAAAAGCGACCAGGTTAGCCGCAGCCTTTTCGATCCCGCCGTTGGTATACGGAGGATTGTAGTAGACTTCCACTATATCCTTGCCCGCCACACTGCCGGTATTTGTAACCGTCACATCAAAATTAACCGTTTCACCCTGTACACTCAGTTCACCCATCTTCTGTGTGAAACTCGTGTATGAAAGCCCATAGCCGAAGGGGTACTGAACTTCGCTGTCATAGTCGATCAGACCTTCTTCTGCCGCCGTTTCGTAGAAGCGATAACCTGTATAGATGCCTTCTGCATAATTAACAAACGCCGGGACAATTTCTTGTGCCGTGCCGCCTCCCGCAAAAGCTGCCGTTACCGTAAGATCCGATACATTGTCATAGAAAAAGCGTCCTATATTGTTGTAAGCAGGGGTCCGTGTCAGATCGCGGACGATGATATCGCTGGTTTTGGCCGAGGGATTGACTTCCCCGTTCAGAATCTCGCCCAACGCAGTGAAGCCGGTCTGACCGGGTCCCGGACACCAAATCAATCCCTTGATCTGCGGATACTGCTCCACAAATCCCATTTCCAACGTATTGGCGCCATTGTAAACGACAATTACATTAGAAAAGTTTTCGCACACCATATTAACCAGATTTTTTTCCGTCTGGCTCAGCTGCAAATAATGCTCACCATCAGCAAAATCATTGTACTCAGTGGAGTTATTGTTATATTCCCCAACGAACCAGTTGTTCACATCGGTCGGAAGGTCGACACCTTCGCCGCCTGCACGCGCAATCACGATAAGCGCCGTATCAGAAAACGCCTTGGCATTTTCGATCATCTCATCGGAATACGTATCTGCCGGCGGTTCTGGAAGTGTCCATTCCACATCCATGTCCGCCCCTGTGGTGCGCTGCACTGGGCGAGCTTCCCGATAAGCTGTATAAAAATCAGAAAGTTCTTTGTTTAAATGGAAGCCCGCCTGTTCCAAACCTTCCAGCAAATCTACCTTTTCATAAGAATCCGAAATAGAGCCAGACCCCGAACCACCATAAATCGGATCCGTGGATGCCCACCCAAAAACATTCAAATTACTATTTGTTTTCAGCGGCAATGCGGCATCTTTGTTTTCCAGCAGGACGATCCCCTCGTCAGCGATTTCATTACAAAGTTCGATTGCCTGGTTCGAGGTTTCTTCCGCGATCGTTCCATTCCCGGTAGCCAGTGCAATCATTGATGACATGGGGCCAAAACAGATGCTGTTAATGCTAACGCCTATTGCCAGTACTGCCGCCACGACAGCCTGTGCGCGGATCATAAACTTTTTAGATTTTTTCAGCTTCCGGCACAAAATAGCGACCGCGACCAATACCACCAAGGCAATGCCGATGACCGCCAGCTGCCCTGTACAGGTTTGCAGAACACCAACGACATCGGACATTTCGATGTTTAACATAATGCCTTCCTCCTTCATACGAATGGTTCGCCCAAATCGTAGTCACTGTTCAGAAATCGGTACATGTACTTTCCTTATTGCCAAGTATAGCAGTTTTTTCACAATTTGTGCGTCTTTTACATAACCTGTCTTTCCTTCTGCTTATTTTGCATTTTTCTCTCCCAAACCGATCAAAATCATTGTGTATAATGCACAATGATTCTCACATCTTTTTTGTACATCATACCAGTCGACAGAAAAACGGCCCGCACTATGTACGGGCCGTTCCACTTTCCATATTTTAGTGTTTGCTTCTCGGCACCAGCGCCCGCAGGATGAACCAGTTATCCTCGCAGTGGACGGTGACGGTGCCGCCGTACTTCTGCGCCGTGGCGCGCACCGCGCGCACCCCGTAGCCGTGGGGCGGCAGGCCGTCGGCGTCCAGCGGCACCGGCGTTTCGCAGTAGTTTTCAAACCGCAGCATCACAAAACCATGCTGCGAATAGATCGCCGCGCGGATCAGCCGCTTTTCGTGGTCCGCCAGGGTCTGCACGCTCTCGGTGGCGTTGTCCAGCGCCGTGCCCACCAACGTGCAGATGTCCCCCGTGGGCATGAAGTCCAGCAGGTGGCCGTCCGCCACGCAGGTAAAGTTGATGTCGTGCTGCTGGCAGAAGATGCTTTTGGCCGTGAGCAGCGTGTCCAGCACCGCGTTGCCGGTCTTGTTCTGCACCTCGTACATCTGGATGCTGGTCTCCATCTCGGCCAGGGCGGCGGCCTTTTTGCCGGGGTCCTGCTCCGCCCGGATGGCCGCGATCTGCAATTTGAGGTCGTGGCAGTGCCGGTTGATCAGGCGGATGCTCTCCCGGCTTTGCTGGTACTGTTCATACTGGCGGCGCAGCACGTCGTCCATGGCTTCCAGTTCTTTGTGCAGCCGGGCTTCCCGCAGTTGTTCCTGCTGGACCGAAAGCACCAGCACCCCGGCCAGGTCCACCAGCGTGCGGGTGTAGAACACGCTCATGGTGGCCTCGCCCTGCTGGGCAAAGGCGAAGTTGCTGACCGCGAAGGCCGCCAGCGCCATGACGACGGCGCTGCCCAGCGCCCGGCCGGTGACGCCCAATTCCTGATTCTGCTTCAGACGGCGGAATTCCAGCCGCCACACAAGGCCGTACACGGCCGCGTACACCACCACCAGCAGCCCCAGCCCCGGCAGCGACGCGCCGCCCTGTTCCGGCCAGAGCACGCAGTGAAGCTGCCATTCCAGGCTGGCGGCAAATTCCGCCAGCAGAAAGGCCCGCGCGCAGCAGTAGCCCGCTTCCAGCGGTTTGATGCCGCTGGTGCACAGGTACAGGAACATGAGGGCCACGGCGGCGGCCATGCAGGGGATCCACCAGCTTAACGGCACGTTGCCCGTAAGCTGCAAAAAGACCCCCAGCACCACCAGCCACGCCCCGCTGCGCAGCGCGCCGGCCAGCCGCCCCGCGGGCGGGCAGAGGGCCGCCACATACAGCGTGCAGGCCAGCCATTCGGCCAGGGCCGTGTACAGGCGGGGGATGTCAGGCAGGGCGGTCATCGGGTCTCACTCCCTATATAATCGGTCAGGGCTTCCAGAAAGGCTTTTTTGCGCGGGCGGCTGATCTGCAATTCATACGGGCCCACCTGCACAAGATTCTGCTGCACGCCCAGCACCTGCGCCAGATTGACGAGATACCCGCTGTTGCAGCGCACAAAGGGCTTGCCGGCAAGTTTTTCCTCAAAGGATTTCAGGCTGCCGGGGGCGACCAGGCCGCCGCTCTCGGTGTAAAAGTGGACGCGGTGGCCCTCACTTTCAAGGTAATAGATGCCCGCCACGTCGATGCGGCGCAGCCCGCCGTCCACCGGGACCGTCAGGAAGGTCTTTTGCCGCTTTTGCAGCCGGGCCACGGCCTTTTGCAACTGCTGGGAGAAAGCGAAGTACGGCACCGGCTTGAGCACGTAGTCCATGGCGTCCACCGCATAGCCCTTGATGGCGAACTGCGCCATATTAGTGATGAAGATCAGGATGACGTCCTTGTCCACCTTGCGGATGGCCTCGGCGGCGGCCATGCCGTCCATGCGGCGCATCTGCACGTCCAGCAGGATGATGTCGTACACGGCGCGGTAGTCCGAAACGATCTCGTCCCCGTCGGAAAAAGTCGCCAGTTCAAACATTTTGCCGAACTGCCGTTCGTACCGGCGCAGGTAATCGACCAGTTGTTCCCGTACCTGGGGTTCGTCCTCCACGATGGCTACGCGGATCATGGCGCTGCTCCTCTCTGCCCGGGCAGGGCCGGGCGTGTTTTTCTTTCCGGCCCATTATAGCATGTTCCCGCGCCGCGTGCAAAGACCCGTCGCGCGCAAAAAGGCCGGCCGCCGCGTAAGCGGCGACCGGCCTGGGGGGGTGTGCGGTGGGGGCAGGATAGGGGGATAGGTGGCGGCGGGGAGGGGGCTACTGCCCGGCGGCGCTGTACCTGCCGGGAGGTGCAGAACCCTTCCGTCTGCTTCGCAGACACCTCCCCTGAAAGGGGAGGCTTTACTCTACCGCCCGTCAAAGGCTCCCCTCATAGGGGAGCTGGATGCGCCGCAGGCGCAGACTGAGGGGTTCTCCCCCCCCCGCCGCGCCGTGCCTGTCGGAAAGTGCAAGACCCTTCCGTCTGCCTTCGGCAGACACCTCCCCTAAAAGGGGAGGCTTTTTCTCTACAACCCGTCAAAGGCTCCCCTTTAGGGGCTGCGGAGTCGAGCGCCGCCTGCGGGTTCCTGTGTTGCAACCCACTCAAAGGCTCCCCTTATAGGGGAGCTGGACGCGCAGCGGCCTGAGGGGTCCTACTTCCCGGCTGCGCAGCACCTTCCGGGACGTGCCCGCGGCGGGGTCAAGACCCCGCCCTACAAACCCGCGGAAAGGGGATGTTCTTGCCGCACGCCTGCCCGCCGGGGTGGCTTCTCCTCCCCTCACTCCACCGCGCGCAGGCGCTCGACGATGGTCTGGCGGGCGGCGGCGCGGTAGCTTGCCAGCGGCACCACACAGCCCAGCAGCAGGAACACCGGCAGCACCACAAGAATGGGCAGCACAGTGAAATGGTAGCTGTAGAACCAGAACAGTTTTTCCACCGCGGGACCGACCAGCGGCCCGGCGATGAGCGACACCACCAGCGCGCCCACGATGGCCAGCACCGTGTAGCCCACGCCTTCCAGCATGAGCAGCGTTTTGAGCTGGCGGCCCGTCATGCCGACGGACTGCAGGACCGCGAACTCCCGCCGGCGGGTGATGATGCCGGTGAGGATGGCGTTGACGAAGTTCAGCACGCCCACCAGCCCGATGACGAAGGCCAGCGCGCCGCCGATGATCGTGAACATGCTGCGCAGGCCCTCGAACTCGGCCTCATAGCTCTGCTTGCTCTCGAAATCCAGCGTAGGGTCGATGCTGCCTGTATATTCTTCCAGATACTGTTCCATGGCGGCGTTGCCTTCGGACGTGGTGTTGAAGGCATAGCACATGGTGGGCGCGGTGCCGGTATCCTGCACGAAGCGGTCGCCGTTCAGAATGAACTGGTCCGCGCCGTAATAGCGGAAGGACAGGGTGGACGGCACCACCACCTCGGCGCAGACCGTATAGGTCACGTCGCGGTATTCGGTGGCGCGCACCGAGTAGGGCCGCCCGCTGTTTTCCACAGCGGACCAGTCGGCGTCGTCGGGGATGGTTTCGCCGGTATCGGTGTAATAGTATTCGGTGGATTCCACATAGCGCAGGGTGATGGTATCGCCCACTTTGGCCCAGGCGCTTTCGGGCCGCACTTCGCCGTAGTCGTCCTCTTCATACACGGCCGCGATGGCATTCTGGGCCGGGTCGTACAGCGGGGCCAGGTCCCCGTTCACCACGTTCAGGCGCGAAAGGGGGAAATCCTCCATGCCGTACAGTTGGATGGGCGTGTACAGCTTGCCGTCCTCACTGCGGGGTTTGTTGGCGATCTCCTGCTCCAACTGGTCAAGCTGCCCGATGCCGGCATAGGCGGCGGTCCAGGAATCGCGGTACCAGTCCTCGTCCACGGCGTCCCAGATGGTGCTGAAGCTGCCGTAGACGCGGCCGCCCTCGGTGACCGTGCCCTGGGCCTGCACGTCCTCGATGGCCTGTTCGGGCAGGACGTTCTCCTCAAAGCGGTAGTTGGACTGGAAGTAGTCCCCCGAAGCCAGGATATAATCGGCGGCGGAACGGTCCCGCATATACTTTTCCATATCAAAACCGGAGGTGAAGGTCCAGGTCATATTGAGCAGCACGACGGCCAGCGCCAGGCTGATGGCGGTGACGGCGGTGCGGCCCTTGCTGCGGCCCAGGTTCGCCCACGCCATGGCGGGCAGGAACGCTTTGCCCCCGGCGGCCCGGCGTTTTTTGGCATGCAGGCGGCGGGGCGAAGCCTCGGTATAGCGCAGGGCTTCCACCGGGGAGACCCGCCCGGCCAGCCGCACCGGCCGCGCGCAGGAGAGCAGCACCGTGAGCAGAGAGAACACCGCCGCGGCCACGAAAGCCCAGGGTTCAAACTGGACGCTGGTCTGCAGGGCGGGGTTGACGGTGGCGGCGGCGAAGGGCACCATCAGGTTGCCTGCGGCGTAGCCCAGCACCAGCCCCAGCGGGATGCCCACCAGCGACAGCCACAGCGCCTGATACAGCAGGATGCGCCGAAGCTGCCGCGCCGTGGTGCCGATGGTCTTGAGCAGGCCATAAAAGCGGATGTCGTTGGCGACCGAGATCTGGAACACGTTATAGATGATGAGGTAGCCGGTGATGAGGATGAGCACCAGTATGCCCGCGGCCATCAGCGTAGTCTGTATATCGCCGCTTTCAGACACCTGCGCGCCCAGGTAGCCCCAGTTCACGCCGCTGTCCACATAGCCTTCGGCGGTGGGGTCGGCGGTCTGCATGCCGTGGCGTTCCAGCAGGGCGCTGAGGTCGTCCTCGATATGGGCGGCGCTTTTGAACATGACGCCCGCCGTCCATTTGCCGGTGGAGGTAGCCGGGTCCCCGTTGGACAGGGCCGCGATCTCCTCGGCGGCAGAGCGGGCGATCAGCACCTGACTGGCGGAACAGACAGGGTCATGTTCCCACCAGCCGGAGAGGGTGAAGGTCCGGCTGACGAGGGTGGGGTCCCCGGTATCGTTGTCGATATAAAAGTCCAGCGTGAACCGGGTGCCGACCTTGGCTTCCACGCCCAGCAGGTCCAGCACCAGCTTGTCGCAGGCGGCTTCGTCGGTGCCTTCGGCGGGCAGAGCGCCGGTGGTGGGGGTGCAGAAGTAGTGGGGCGCTTCTTCGGGTTCGATGTAGCTGACCTCCACATGGGCTTTATTGAAGGGCGGGTCGGTGGGGTAGCCGAGGAACAGCCGCGCCCCCACCTGGACGGGTTCGGGGTCGCTGCGCAGTTCCTCGACCTGTTCCCAGGTGATGTTTTTGACCGAGGCGTGGACATCGCCCCCGGCGGTACGGAAGTTATACTGCTGGGTACTGGCGCTGAGGGCGGTGGTGATGGTGAACAGCGAGGTGAACAGGATACTGGTAAGGGCGATGGCCAGCACCGCCACGATATTGCGGGTGCGGGCGGCGGCCAGGGCCTTGCGGCTCAAGCGGCGGATACAGCCGCGGTTGGCGACTTTCATCATGGCAGGACTTCCCCCTTTCAGCGGGCGGCGATGCGCCCGTCCTCGATGCGGACGATGCGGTCGGCCAACTGGGCGATCTCCTCGTTATGGGTGATCATGACCATCGTCTGCCGGAAGGTGCGGCTCATGGTCTTCATCAGGCTCAGAACGTCCTGGCTGGTGGCGGAGTCCAGGTTGCCGGTGGGTTCGTCGGCCAGCAGGATGGCGGGTTTGGTCGCCAGCGCCCGCGCGATGGCGACGCGCTGCTGCTGCCCGCCCGAAAGCTGGCCCGGCAGGCTGGAAAGTTTTTCTTCCAGGCCCAGGGCGTGGATGATGCCCTTGATATGGCGTTTATCCACCCGCGCGCCGTCGAGCTGGATGGGCAGTACGATGTTGTCATACACCGACAGCACCGGCACCAGGTTGTACGCCTGGAACACGAAGCCGATCTTGCGGCGGCGGAAGATCGTCAGGGCTTCGTCCTTGAGGGCGAAGATCTCTTTGCCGTCCACGGTGACGGTGCCGGACGTGGGGCGGTCCAGCCCGCCCAGCATGTGCAGCAGCGTGCTTTTGCCGCTGCCGGAGGTGCCCACGATGGCGACGAACTCGCCTTCTTCCACCGAGAGATCGACGCCGTCCAGCGCCTTGACCAGCGTGTCGCCGCTGCCGTAGTATTTTTTCAGGGCATGGGTCTGTAAGATCGTCATGGTATCGCTCCTTTTCTTGGTTTACTTACTTTCTTGTAAGAAAGTAAGCAAAGAACTTTTAGCCAAAATCGCATATACATGCGATTTTTATTGAAATTTCTTTGGTTCTTTCTCGGGTGCAGCGGGCCAGGCAACGGTGCCGGAGTATTCGCTGCCGGGCACAGCCGCAAGGAAGGAGGCCGCAGGCATACTGTATGTATGGCAAGGCCGAGTGACGCAGCGGGTGGGTCCGGCAGTAGAACAGGACGGCACCGGGGATCTGGCTCCGCTGTGCCCGCAGCAAAGAAAGAACAAAAACGGGTATCGTTCCGGGGCTGTTCCCCCTTTACGATACCCATGATACACCATCAATCTTGCGGCACTCTCTCCAGAAAGTGACAGTTTTGAAAGAATCGTACAATTTTTTCAAAAAACGTCCCGGCGTCAGGGCGCGTCCGCCGCCCCTTTCGTAAAGCGCCGCGGCAAATAGAGCGAAAACACGCTGCCCTGCCCCGGCGCGCTGCGCACCCGGATATACCCGCCCTGCCCGGCGGCGATCTGCCGGGCCAGATACAACCCGATGCCCAGCCCCTCGGTATTGCGGGCGGCGGCGCCCCGCGCGAACCGCTGGAAGATGGCCCCCTGCTCGCTTTCCGGGATGCCGGGGCCGGTGTCGGCCACATCCACCCGGCAGAAACTTTCCAGCAGCGCGGCCGATACCGTCACCTGCCCGCCGGGCGGCGTGTATTTCACGGCGTTGTCCACCAGATTGTACAGTGCTTCGGCCGTCCAGCGCGGGTCGAACCAGGCGTTCGCTTCCGCCGGGCGCACGGTCAGCGCCACGCCTTTCTGCGCGGCAGCCGCGGCGGCCTGTTCCGCCGCCCGTTCCAGCAGCCCGTCCACCGGCCCCTCGGCGGGGGCAAGCTGCAGCAGCCCCGTTTCCAGCCGGGAGGCGCGGATCAGGTTCTCCAGCAGGAAATTCAGCTTTTCGGCCTGGGCGCGCAGCGGCGTCAGGCGGGCCTGCTGCGCTTCGGTCAGGCCGCTTTCCTCCAGCAGCGACGCATACAGCAGCACGTTCGCCATCGGCGTGCGCGCCTGATGCGATATGTCCGAGATCAGGCTTTGCACGGCGTCCTGTTCCCGCGCCAGGTCCCGGTTAGCGGCCGCGCTGCCGTGCAGCAGCCGCGCCATCCGGCTTTCCAGCGCCGAGAGCGCGCTCTCGTCATACTGTTCCTCCACAAAGCCGCCGTCAATGGCGCTGGTCAGCATCCGGTCCAGGCGGCGCATCGTGCGCCGCGCCCGCCAGAACAGCCAGCCGCCCACGGCCAGCGCCGCCAGCCCCAGCAGGCAGAACAGCACCGGGATCATACGCCGCCCTCCCCGGCCTGCCAGGCGTAGCCCACGCCGTAGACCGTGCGCACCGGCAGGCCCGGCAGCTTGTTCCGCAGCCGCCGCATGGCGACCGAGAGGGCGTTCTCCTCCACAAAGTCGCCGCCTTCCCACACGGCGTCCAGCAGTTGGGCGCGGGTCAGCACGCGGCCGCGGTTTTCCACCAGCAGGCGCAAAAGCCGCTGTTCGGTGCGGGAAAGTTCCACCGCCTGCCCGTCCCGCCGGAACTCCATGCAGGCAAAATCAAACAGGAACGGCCCCTGCTGAAAGACCGGCGCCTGCCCCCCGGCCCGGGCGCGCAGCAGCAGGTTCTTGACCCGCGCGCGCAGCACCGCCAGCGAGAAAGGCTTCGTCACATAATCGTCGGCCCCCAGTTCCAGCCCGCGCACCTGGTCCAGTTCCAGGTCGTTGGCCGTCAGGATCAGCACCGGCAGGTCCCCGGCGCGCCGCACCGCCCGCAGCAGGTCCAGCCCGCTGCCGTCGGGCAGGTTCAGGTCCAGGATCACCAGCGCCCAGCCGCCCGCCGCCCATGCCTGCCGCGCCGCCGCCAGCGTGGGCGCTACCGTGCAGTCATAGCGTTCCAGCGTCAGGCGCAGCCCTTCGCCCAGGGCCGCGTCGTCCTCCACGATCAGGATGCGCTGTGCCATCGTTTCGTCCTCCTTTGCCGTTGGGCCTATTTGGCCCCATGATACCACAGCGCCCGCGGCCTGTCAAAACAGCGGCGCGGATCTTGCCATGCAGGCGGCCCCATATTCCCCTGGGCGCGCAAATGTGCTATGATAAGGCTGTATTCTACAAAAAAGGAGCCTGTCCCATGAACAAGACCGATCCCCGCTACGGCATGTACCTGGCGATCCTGCGCGAAGAACTGCTGCTGGCCATGGGCTGCACCGAGCCCGCGGCCGTGGCCTATGCGGCGGCCGCCGCCCGCAGCGTGCTGCCCACGGGCGCGGCCCTGCGCGGCTGCGAACTGCTGGTGAGCGGCAACATCATCAAAAACGTCAAAAGCGTCGTGGTGCCCAACACCGGCGGGGCCCGCGGGCTGGAGACCGTAGCCGCCGCCGGGCTGGCGGGCGGGGACGAGCGCGCCGGGCTGCAGGTCATCGCCCGGCTGGACGACGCCGGCCGCCAGCGGATGCACGCATTGCTGCAAAGCTGCCGCTTCACGGTCCGGCCCGCGGCGGGGGACAAGGTCTTTTATATTGAAGTGCGGCTGGATTCCGACCACGGCACGGCCCGCGCCGTGATCGAGGACTTCCACACCAACCTGACGGTGCTGGAACAGGACGGCGCGCCCCGCCCCCTGCCCGCCTCCGCCGCGCCGCGGCCCCAGGCCGCGGCCCAGACCGACCGCACCGCCATGACGGTGGAGGACATTCTGGACTTTGCCGCCGGGGCCGACCTGGACGATGTGCGGGACCTGCTGGAACGGCAGATCGAATGCAACATGGCGATCTCTGACGAAGGGCTGCGCAACCCCTGGGGCGCGCAGGTGGGGCGCACGCTGCTCAAGTCCGCCCCCGGCGACCTGTACACCCATGCGGCCGCGGCGGCCGCCGCGGGCAGCGACGCCCGCATGAGCGGCTGCGAACTGCCGGTGGCCATCGTATCGGGCAGCGGCAACCAGGGCCTGACGGCTTCGGTGCCGGTCATCGTCTATGCGCGCGAAAAGGGCCTGCCCCACGACGCTTTGCTGCGGGCGCTGCTGGTGTCTGACCTCATCACCATCCACCAAAAGACCGGCATCGGGCGGCTTTCGGCTTTCTGCGGGGCCACCAGCGCCGGGGTGGGGGCCGCCTGCGGCATCGCCTGGCTGGACGGCGGCGATTATGAGGTCATCGCCCACACCATCGTCAACGCGCTGGCGATCCTGTCCGGCATGGTATGCGACGGCGCCAAGGCGTCCTGCGCCGCCAAGATCGCCACCGCCGTGAACAACGGCCTGCTGGGCTACCGGCTGTACCAGCAGGGGCTGCAGTTCTACGCCGGGGACGGCATCGTGACGAAAGGCGTGGAAAGCACCATCGCCAACGTGGGCCGCCTTGCGCGCGAGGGTATGCGCGGCACCGACTGCGAGATTCTGGACATCATGGTGGGCCGGTAAGCCGCCCCGCGCCCGCCGCAGACCGCGGCGGGCGGTTTTGCAGGTTTGTCAAACATATTGGACGGTGAACTCTCCTGGTGAACACCAGACGAGGGGCCTCATGGGAAAGTTTTTCTGAGCGGGCCGCAGGCTCATGTGCCGCCGCCCTGACGGGATCTTTTCTGAGCGGGCCATAGGCCCGCGGTCCACCTTATTTATTATCTATTATCTTTTCTCTATTCTCTATACGATCTTTCTTCCCGCCGCGGCCTGCGGCGGGCGTTTTTATTGACAAACGCCCCCGCCGCGCGTAAACTTACAGAAAGAAGATGTAAGAACTTACAGCGCCCGCGCCGGGCGCGCCGCGAAAGGGGCCGCAGCCATGAATATCTACGACATTGCGCGGGAGGCGGGGGTATCCATCGCCACAGTATCCCGCGTGCTGAACCATAAAAACACCGTCAGCCCCGCCACCCGCGCCCGGGTGGAACAGGTGCTGGACCGCCACCACTACACCCCCAGCGCCATCGCGCGGGGGCTGGTCAGCCGGTCCATGCGCACAGTGGCCGTGCTGACGGTGGACATCCGCTTCCCCCATTACGCCAACACAGCCTATACCATCGAGCGGGAGTTCAGCCGCCGCGGCTACGATGTGCTTTTGTGCAACACCGGCGGCGACCCGGACGCCGTGCTGCGCTATCTGCGCGCCGTACTGAAAAAGCAGGTGGACGGCATCGTGCTGGTGGGGTCGGTGTTCAACGCCATCTGCCGCCGGGACGAACTGCGCGGCCTGCTGGTCCGCGTGCCGGTGGTGCTGGCCAACGGCAAGCTGGACCTGCCCAACGCCAGCGCGGTGCTGGTGGACGACCGGCTGGGCGTGGGGCTGGCGGTGGAGCATTTGGTAAGCCGCGGGCGGCGCGGACTGTTTTATATCCAGGACAAGCAGACCGGCAGCGCCGAGGAAAAGTGCCGGGGCTTTTTGCAGGCCATGGAGCGCGCCGGGCTGGACCCGGCGGGGCGGGTCGTGCATACGGGCGACACGCTGGAGGACGCCATGCAGGCGGTGCGCGCCATCCGGGAGGGGGCGCTGCCGTGCGACGCCATCGTATGCGGCGAGGACCTGACCGCCGCGGGCGTGCTGAAAGCCCTGCTGCGGGCGGGGGTATCGGTGCCGGGGCAGGTGGCCGTGACGGGGTACAATGCTTCGGCCTACGCCCGGTTGTGCGAACCCGTGCTGACGACCGTGGACAACAAGGGCGAGCAGGTGGCCCTGCTGTGCGTGCAGCTTTTGGAAAACTGCATCGAGCAGGGCGGCGCGGCCGCCACCGTGACCGTCCAGCCCGAACTGGTCCCCGGCGGCACGACCTGAGCGCGGGGCGTTGACGGGCGGCGGTAATAGCGGTATGGACCGGGAAATGTGCCGGGCGCGTCCCGAAAGGTACAGCACTGCCGGGCAGTAGAACCCCTCAGGCCGCTGCGCGGCCAGCTCCCCTGGAATGGGAGCCTTTGACGGGTGGTAGAGGAAAGCCTCCCCTCCCAGGGGAGGTGTCTGCCACAGGCAGACGGAAGGGTGGGAGCTTTACGCAACCCGAAACCTTCTGGTCTATGGGCAGGTTCCCCGGGCGGCCTACAGGCCGCCCCTACATTCTATATGAATGAACCCCGGATTTTTTTCCGGTGCCATGCTCACCGTAGAAACCGAGGAAACCTTCCCGGCTATGCCGTGCCTGCCGGGGCGCGGGCACGGCGGGGTCAAGACCCCGCCCTACAAACCGCCGAACATGGTATTTTGTATTTTTCACTTTCCGGCACGATGTAGGGGCCGCGTGTACGCGGCCCGCGGGCGTTGGCAGCGGCAGCATGGCTTTGTAAACCGGCCATCTGTTCCCGGCTGGCCTGCCGGGACGCGGGCACGGCGGGGTCAAGCCCCCGCCCTACAAACCGCCGAACATGGTATTTTGTATTTTTCACTTTCCGGCAGGATGTAGGGGCCGCGTGTACGCGGCCCGCGAGCGTTGACGGCGGCAGCATGGTTTTGTAAAACGGCCGTCTGTTCCCGGCTGCCCCGTAGGGCGGGGTCTTGACCCCGCCGCGGAAGCATTCCGGAAGCCGCAGCACTGCCGGGCAGTAAACCCCCTCAGGCCGCTGCGCGGCCAGCTCCCCTGGGAGGGGAGCCTTTGACGGGTGGTAGAGTAAAGCCTCCCCTCCCAGGGGAGGTGTCTGCCGCAGGCAGACGGAAGGGTGGGGACCTCCCCACCGCCCGGAACTTTGCGGTGCTCTTATTTTGTTTCACCGTTCTGTAAACCCTTACAAAATGATTTCTTTTTCTTTGGCAAAACGCTCAAACAATCTCCATGCTATTGACTTTTTTACCCTCCCTGTTATAATAAAATTATAGTAAACGCTTACAAACATTTTTGTAACCCCCACACCACGAAGCAAAGGAGCTGCCAACGATGAAACGTGTTCCCTATGAAACCATGGTATCCGAATTTGCCCGCGTGCTCGAAAAGCACGGCTTCACCCCCGCCGACGCCCGCGACGCCGCCGTCATCTTTGCCCAGAACAGTCTGGCCGGCGTGTTCAGCCACGGTCTGAACCGCTTTCCCCGTGTAGTCAGCTACCTGGAAAAAGGCGAGATCGACCCCGGCGCCCGCGCCACCTGCGAGATGGCTTTCGGCTCTCTCGAACGGTGGGACGGCCACCGCGGCTTCGGCCCGCTGAACGCCAAGCGCGCCATGGACCGCGCCTGCGAACTGGCCAAACAGAACGGCGTGGGCGTGGTCGCCCTGGGCAACAACAACCACTGGATGCGCGGCGGCACCTACGGCTGGCTGGCCGCCGACCAGGGCTGCATCGGCATCTGCTGGTCCAACACCATGCCCAACATGCCCGCCTGGGGCGGCAAGGACCGCAAGATCGGCAACAACCCGCTGATCCTGGCGGTGCCGCGTTCCAACGGCGAACACGCCATGATCGACTGCGCCGTGAGCCAGTTCAGCTACGGCAAGATCGAGGACTGCCGCCTGCGCGGCGTGCAGCTGCCGGTGCCCGGCGGCTACAACGAAAAAGGCGAACTGACTACCGACCCCGCCGAGATCGAAAAGACCTGGCGCGTGCTGCCCATGGGCTACTGGAAGGGCAGCGGCCTGTCCATCGCGCTGGACCTGATCGCCACCGTGCTGACCAACGGCAACTCGGTGCAGAAGATCGGCACCTTCGGGGACGAGGTGGGCCTGACCCAGATCATGATCGCCATCGACCCCAACCGCTTCAACACCCCGGAACAGACCGACGCCATCGTGGACGCCATCCTGGCCGACGTCAAGAGCAGCGAGCCCGCCGTGGAGGGCGGCGAGGTGCTCTATCCGGGCGAACCCGAACTGAAAAACATCAAAGAAAACAAAGAACTGGGCGTACCGGTCATTGAAGAAGTCTGGCAGTCCGTACTGGAGATGTGACCATGCTGCAAGGCGCACTGTTTGATATGGACGGGCTGATGTTCGACACCGAGCGCATCGGCCGTGACGGCTGGCAGGACGCCGCCCGCCGCCTGGGGCTGACGATCCCCGAAACGCTGATCGCCTCGATGCGGGGCACCGGCACCAACGAAGCCCGCGCGCTGTTCAACGCCGCCATTCCCGGCGGCCGCTACGACGAAGCCCGCGCCCTGCGCCTGCGCTATGCCGAAGAAATCATCCGCCGGGAGGGGCTGCCCGTCAAACCCGGCCTGACCGAGCTGCTGGACTGGCTGCGGGGGCAGGGCATCCCCGCGGTGCTGGCTACTTCCACCCGGCGGGAACTGGCGATGGACTACCTGCGCATGGCCGGTGTGGCGGACTACTTTTCCGCCGCCGTGTTCGGGCCGGAGATGCCCCGCCCCAAACCCGCGCCGGACATTTTTCTGGCTGCGGCGGCCGCCGTGGGCGCGGACCCCGCCGCCTGCGCGGTGCTGGAGGACAGCCCCAACGGCCTGAAAGCCGCCCGCGCCGCCGGGTGCCGCCCCATCGCCGTGCCCGACCTGACCCCCGCCCCGCCTGAGTCGGACGGCCTGTGGGACGCCTGTGTGCCCACGCTGCGCGACGCCGTGCCGGTGCTGGCGCGCTGGCACGCCGCCCCCTGACCCCTGCCCTTTTGCCGCACAGGCCGCTGCACGCGATGCAGCGGCTTTTTTCTGTGCCTTGCCGGGGCCGCGGGCGTTGCGTTCCGCCGCGGAATCTGGTATGATAAGAAAGTGACAAAGGTTTTCCTGAAACGCAGCCGGGGCGCGCGTTCCGCCGCCCCCGCCCGGGCGCCGAGGGGGAGTCGTTTGCCTTTTCCGGGGGAGGCCCCACCACACACAAGGCGCGCCTGTGCGGCAGGCGCGGGAGAGGAAGGCTTTTATCTATGGAATCCATCTTGTACCTTTGCGTCAGTTTCTTCGCCTCTGTGGCCGGGGCCATCTGCGGCATCGGCGGCGGCGTCATCATCAAGCCGGTGCTGGATATGTTCGGCCTGGCGGCGGTGGCGACCATCAGCTTTCTTTCGGGCTGCACGGTGCTGTCCATGAGCTGCTACACCGTGGGCCGCAGCGTCCTTGCGCGGGACACCAGCGTGGATTTCCGCACGGCCACCCCGCTGGCCCTGGGCGCCGCCGTCGGCGGCGTAGTGGGCAAGCAGATGTTTGAGGGCATCTCCGGCCTGTTCCCCAACCCCGACACCGTGGGCGCCGTGCAGTCCATCTGCCTGGCGATCATCACCATCGGCACCTTCGTCTATACGCTGTTCAAGGCGCGCATCCACGGCCTGCACATCCGCAACCCGCTGTTCTGCGTCGTCATCGGCCTGCTGCTGGGCATCATGTCCAGCTTCCTGGGCATCGGCGGCGGGCCCATCAATCTGGTGGTGCTGTTCTTCTTCTTCAGCATGGACACCAAGACCGCGGCCCAGAACAGCCTGTACATTATTTTGTTCAGCCAGATCGCCAGCCTGCTGACGACCCTTGCCACCGCCAGCGTGCCGGAGTTCACCGTGCCGGTCCTGCTGCTGATGGTGGCGGGCGGCATCGGCGGCGGCATCGCCGGGCGCGCCATCAACAAGCACATCGACAGCCGCGCGGTGGATAAACTGTTCCTTGTGCTGATGGGCGTCATCATCCTCATCAGCTTCTACAACACCTGGCGGTATCTGTCGCTGTAACGCGCCGCCGGGCCAAATTCAGGGAGGGATCACCATGGATACCGTCTGCGGCATGGACTGCTGCGCCCAATGCCCCCGCCTTGCAGAATGCGGCGGCTGCCGCAAGGCGGACGGGCATCCCTTCGGCGGGAACTGCATCGCCGCCGAACAGATCGGGCGCGGCGGGCAGCCCGGCTTCCAACAGTTCAAGAAAGACCTGATTGCCGAGATCAACGCCCTGGGCATTCCGGGCCTGACGGTCCGCGACCTGAACCTGCTCAACGGCTTCTTCGTGAATCTGGAATACCCGCTGCCCGGCGGCCAGACCGCAAAGTTCCTGAAGGACAACGATGTATATCTGGGCAACCAGATCGAGATCCCCGGCTGCGAGCGGTGCTACGGCGTGGTCGGCGGGGAGGATTTTCTGCTGGTCTGCCAGTACGGCTGCTGCGGGAAGGACCCCGAGGTCATCCTGTACAAAAAGCGCCTGCCCGCCAAGGCGGCCGGCGCCGCGGAAGGCGATCCCCGATGAAAGAATACGTCGCCAGCAGAAAGCTGAGCAAGAAACTGTACAAACGCCTTCGGAAGAAGCACCGGCGCTATGCATACGGCATGGCTGTCTTTGCTGTGATCCTGCTGGCGATGGCGGCAACGGTAGCGTCCCATCTGGCCCGGCTGAACAGTCGGGAACAATTCATGGAGTACATACCGCTGGGCGTCGCGGTGATCCTGCTGTTCAGCATCCCGGCCTGTCTGGTGTACGCGGCCGCCATTTCGGGCGGCCGGGAGGCGCTGCTGACCCAGGGCGAGAAATGCGTTCCCACCGGGCAGGAGTTTGTCCTGCGCCGCGAGAACATCGAATATCGGATGCGGTACGAGGACATCCGCAGCATCACGGCGGAGGAGCGTTCCGGCCGTCTGGCGCTGTGCGGGGCCTATCAAGTCCTGCAATACCCGGCGCCGGACGCACAGACGCCCTATCTTTCCTGCACCGTCGACGACCCGCCGCTGTATCTCTATGAATATTACCCGGAGTTTGCGCAGCTTCGGGAAGAACTGCACGCGCATGTGCGCCCGGACGTGTACAGGGCGTGAAGCATTGCTGTGCCCCGCTTTTTCGCTTTCTGAAGTTCTAAAAGGCCCCTTTCCCGCAATGGGAAAGGGGCCTTTTCTTTATCCCGTCCGGGCGCTCCCGGCAAATATCCCTTTCTTTATACAATAAAGGAAGGACGCCCTCCCTTTGCCTTGCATACGGCCATTTTCAGATCCCTTTAAACATTCCGGCGATTTCCTCCGCGGTTTCCTTCATCCCCCGCTGGAACCATGTTTCGATCCAGCCGTACAGGATGTAGGCCACACATGCGTACGCATAGGCTTCCCTTGCCGTCTGCTGCGGTTTGGGGCCGCATATTTCAATCAGCACATCTTTCAGCAACCCGGTCATTCCCCGACGGTTCAGAAGGGCATAAAAATCCCGGTGCTCCTCAAAATGTGCAAACAGTGAACCCAGCGTATCCGAAAGCGCGGGTTCCGGCAGAAGTTCGTGTTCCTTCACCCACTGCCCCAAAAGCCCGCCAAGATACTTCTTCAAGACTTCCTCTTTGGCAGCGTAATTCCGATAAAACGATGCCCTGCCCACCTGCGCTCGCGCGCATAGCTCGCTGATGGTAATATCGTTTATTTCCTTTTCTGTCAGCAGTTGCAGCATCGCGTCCGTGATGTGTTCCACCACATAGGCGTTCCGCCCCTCGTTGCTCATAGGTGATACATTTTTTCCCCTTTGTCCCATTTTGGCCCCTTTATTGACACGGCACATCTCGTGCGATACAATCGTATCGCCGATACAAACGTATCGTTTTGATTTTATTGTACCGCACGAACAAATTTTTGTCAATCAAGAGGAGCAGTATGAAAAAATTTTTGAAAATCACCGCCATCGTTTTGGGGCTGATCGTTCTTCTGATCGCCGTGTTTTTATTCTGGCTTACCCACAAAGATAACTCCCTACAGGAGAATTACCGCGATGGTATAAAGACCGGCGGCAGCATTGAAACTGCTTATTTGCAAAACGGCCCCTATGCCACATCGTATTACGAAGAACCCGCTCTGCAGGTTTTTGAAAAGTACGAGATCAGTTACCCGACGGAACTGGAAACCGAAAGCAAAAAATACCCTGTTATCGTCATCTGCAACGGGACCGGGTGGAAGGGTTCCCTGTCAAAAGCACAGCACCAGTTTTATGCCTCCCACGGTTTTATCGTCATTGCAACCGAGGAAGGCTACTCCTGGAACGGTTTTGGCGCCGAGATGTGTATCCGACATTTGGAAAAGCTGAACGGCCAGAAAGACGAAAACGGCCAGCCAAGTATTTTTTACCAAAAGGTAGATTTTGACCGCGTGGGCATAGTCGGCCATTCGCAGGGCGGGGTCGGTGTTATAAACGCCATTACCAACACCGAACACAAAGACCTGTACAAAGCAGCCATAGCGATTTCCCCCACCAACCAGCCGTTGGCGCTGGCGTTGGAATGGCCTTATGATGCCACACAGATCCGTACCCCGATCCTGCTGCTCTCAGGGGCGGGCGGCGGCGACGATGCCGTGGTAACGCTGGAAGGCCTGAACGCCATTTATGAACAGATACCAGGGAGCAAAGTCATGGCCCGGAGAAGCAACACCGCGCACGGCGACACCCTTACCGCCGCGGACGGCTATGTGATGGCGTGGTTCATGTGGCTGCTCCAAAACGATGAAAACGCCGGAAATGCCTTTGTGGGGGAAAGCGCGGAACTTTATACCAACCCGCTTTATCAGGACGTACAAAGCGACATCCGCGGTTGATTCGCCGCCCCTTCCCCGCAACAGACTTTGTTTTTTTCGCGCAGAGGCCGGGCACTTTTTTGCGGGGCGCGGGCGGTTTCGCGTCTTTTTTCCGGCGCGGCGGGGCATACTATCTTCCGGCCGGGGCATTTTCAACGCCGCGCCCTGGCGCCTTTTACCGCAACGAGAGGAGGACCCCCATGCCGATGAACCCTTTTGAACAGAAGCCCCAACCGCTGGACGCGGGCTTCATGAACTGGAAAACGCTGGCCGCCAAACCCTACGACAAGCGCGAAGCCGACCCCTACACCCGCGTGCGCACCATTTTGATGAACGGCACCGAGTTCGAGGCCGTCTGGTTCAGCCACCAGTTCCACCGCCACTGCCCGGACAACGACCTGCGCCGGGAACTGGCCGTGCTGCGGCGGCAGGAACAGCAACAGCAAAAACACATCGCCGCGCTGAAACCGCTGGACGAGAACGTGCTGGAACACACCATCGGGTATGAGCAGCTTGCCGTGGACCTGACGGCGCGCATGGCCCAGTGCGAGCCGGACGCCCATGTGAAGCAGGCGCTGGACTTTGCACTGCTGGAGGACTTCGACCATCTGTACCGCTACGCCGACCTGCTGGAGATGGACGACGGCGTACACGCCGAGGACCTTGTGGGCCGCTATACCGAGATCATGCCCGCCCGGCCCACCATCGCGCACCACCGCTGGCCCGCGGATTCGGTCAAGACGCCGATCCAGGGCAAAAAAGCGTCGATGCTCACCAAGCTGCACGTGAACATCATCACGGCGGCCGAGCAGCAGACGATGAACTATTATATGAACCTGGGCAACTTCTACCCCAGCGACCGGGGCCGCAGGCTGTACACCGAGATCGGCATGGTGGAGGAACAGCATGTGACCCACTACGGCAGCCTGCTGGACGTGAAATGCACCTGGCTGGAAAACCTGCTGATGCACGAATACACCGAATGTTACCTGTATTACAGCGCCTTTGAGACCGAGACCTGCCCCGCCGTCAAGAAACTCTGGGAGATGCACCTGGAACAGGAGATCGCCCACCTGCACCATGCGGCCCACCTGCTGGAAAAGTACGAGGGCAAGCAGTGGCAGCAGGTCATCCCCGACGGCACCTTCCCCGATGTGCTGGAACTGGGGCCGAACATCGAGTATATCCGCGGCATGCTGGCGGACACCGTCACGCTGACCGCCCGCGGCGAGGGCTACGCCCCGGTGGACGAGCTTTCCCCCGACGCCGATTTCTTCCGCTATCAGGAGATGGTCAACGCCCCGGTGGCCGGGGTCGCCAGCCACACGGTCATTCAGGACGCCATCGCGGAGAACGGCCAGGACTACCGTTTTGAAACGGCCGAGAACCCCATCCCCGCGCTGCGCAGCCGCACCAAAGACAACACCACGCTGGGCCGCAAAGCCTGACCCGGCGCGCAGACTGCCAAAAAGTTCAAAATTCGTTGCCAGCGGCGGACACTGCGCTCGCAGGCGCGTTTCGGAGGCCAACCGGGCCGTAAGGCCCGGCTCTTAGGCCGGAGATTGCGCCGACGCTGGCAACACATACAGGGAAATTTTGCGGCAAATTGTGTATGAGGCCACAGGCCGATTGCGCGATTTGCCGCAAAATTTTGTCGAAGGGGAATCCAAAGAGCTGCGGAGCCGCGCGCCGCCTGCGGCGGATACAGCAAGGCGGAGCAGGGGCAGCGGTCGCAGAACGCAAGCGCCGCTCCAAGGCGCGCCGCGGGATGCGGGAACCGCAACCCGCTAAACAGGAGCGTCAGGCACCGCCGGTCTGCGGCCTAAGTGCCGCCGCTAGCGCGGCGGTTGGCCTGCGACACGGCACTGCGGTGCCAGTGCGCGACTGTTGCCCCCTTTGCAGCATAGCGGAAAGCGGCGCGCCCAACTTTTTTGCCCCGATACGGGGCGGCGGCTTTGCGGACGCCGGGTTTTTATGCTATAATGGGGGAAATTTTGGCAGGAGGCGGTCTTTTGTACCGGATCATGATCGCGGATGATGAGGAAAGCATCCGCAACGGCATCGCCCACACCCTGCCCTGGCAGGACTGGGGCTACGAGGTATGCGGGCTGTGCGCCAGCGGCCAGGAAGTGCTGGACCGGCTGGCGGAATGCCGCCCCGACGTGGTGCTTTCCGACATACGGATGCCGGGGATGGACGGCGTGGAACTGATGCAACGGCTGAACCGCGACTACCCGCAGATCAAGATCGTGATCTTGAGCGGCTACAGCGATTTTGAATATCTGAATATGTCGATCCGCAACCGGGTGGCGGAGTATCTGCTCAAGCCCACCGACATCGACGAGTTCAAGGAAGTGTTCCGCCGCCTGAAAACGACCATCGACGGGGAACGGGCGCGCAGCGCAGAACTGAACGAGAGCGTGCACCGCCATTTTCTGGAATGGCTGGGCGAACTGCTGCGCGGCACCGCCCCTGAACACGACACCGAGCGGTTTCTGCCGATGCTCAACGAACAGGGCATCGACCTGGACAACCTGGTGGTGGCGCTGTTCACGCTGGACGGGGGCGGCGGCATGGAAAAACCTGCCCTGATGCACTGCTGGCGCCGTGTGCTGCAGGCCGCCCAGGCGGCCGCGCCCAGCCCGCTGCACCGGCTGCTGTTCCTGGACGGGGACGAGGCCATGGTGGGCTTTTACAGCAGCGGCCGGGACATTCTGCCGCAGGAGATCCACGACGAGGTGGCGGGCGTCCAGCGCGCGGCCGAAAGCGTGGGCGCCACCCTTTCGGCCGGGATCAGCAACCTCTGCACCGAGCCGGGCATGCTGCCGCAGGCGTATGAGCAGGCCAACTGCTGCGCCCGGCAGAGCGTGTTCTCCGGCCCGGGCAGCGTGTTCGCGTTCCACCAGCTCAACGCCCAACAACCGGAAAGCCTGGCCTACTTCAACACCGAACTGCTGGAAAAAGCCCTGCTGGCGCAGGACTACGCCGCCGTCCGGGCCGAGGTGGACCGCGTGATGGCTACCTACGACACCCCCATGCGGGAATACCGCTACCTGGATCGGCTGTGCCTGTCGGTGCTGTTCCATGTATCGCTGTGGGGGCTGCGGTACGGCGTTTCGATGGAGAAGGTGATGCGTTCCATGGGCGCCGCCTACACCGACATCTACGCCTGCGACCCCCTGCAGACCAAGCGCACCTTCGTGCTGGCGCTGCTGTACGCCTACCAGCAGGAACTGGGCCGCCGCCGCGCCCACGGCCACGCGGCGGGCAGCGTCGCCATGCGGGTGCGGGAATATGTGGACGCCGAGTTTTGTTCCAACACCCTCTCGCTGGAAACGGTGGCCGACCATGTACACAAGACCCCGGCCTATGTTTCCCGCGTGTTCAAGAATGAGCTGGGCTGCAATTTCAGCGACTACCTGACCGAACGCCGGATGCGCCGCGCCGCCGAGTGCCTGCGCGACCCCGACGCCAAGGTGTACGCCATCGCCCAGCAGTGCGGCTATGCCGACACCTCCAACTTTATCCGGGTGTTCAAACGGTTCTACGGCGTCAGCCCGGCCGAGTACCGCACCCTGCAGGGCGGTCCGCTGTGACGGCGCGCAGTTCCAGCCTGAAGCGGCGCATGATCGCCATGCTTCTGGGCTGTTTCATCCCGATGATCCTGGTCATCACGCTGCTGTTCTTCCAGGCTTTGCGCGAACGGCAGAAAGCGCAGAGCGAGTCCCTGCGCTACACCGCGCAGAACATCAGCCTGGCGCTGGACCGCTACGCCGCCGGGGTGTACGGCGTGTCGGACGCCTTTTCCACCGACGCCACGCTGGTGAATATGCTGGAAAAGGACTACAGCGCCAACCCGCTGGCCAAGCAGTGGGCCATCGTCCGCATCAACAGTTCGCTGTTTGAAAGTTACAACCGTCTTTTGCAGCAGAAGACGATCGACGCCATCTACCTGCCCAACAAGCAGGATGTGTTCGACTTTCTGGATCCCAACCAGGACGTGGCGCTGCTGATCGAAAAGCTGCAAGAGCTGGGCGTCAACGACCGGGAAAAACTGGGCCAGTTCTACTGGTACCCGCTGATGACCAACTTCCTGACCACCAGCACCCACGGCGAGACCCGCCGGGACCACGTGGTGCTGGGCAGCCGCCGCGTGTACTCGGCGCTGAAAAGCGGCTACCCCTATGTGCATCTTTTTGCGGTGCCGGAACAGGACCTGTACGACCTGTATGCCGCGCAGGCGGCGCAGTTCGGCGCGTCGGTCTACGTTTTAGACAGCAACGGGGGGCTGATCTCCTCCACCGACAAGGGGGCCGTGGCGCGCTGCGCCGCCCCCGCCAATGTGACCGCGAGCCTGTCCGCGCTGGAGGGCAGCGTGGGCATCCTGCCCATGGACGGGAGCGATTACAGCATGGCCCGCGCCGTGGGCAGCCAGACCGGCTGGACCACGCTGGTCATGGTGCCCACCGCCGCCCTGACGCAGGAGACCGCCGAACTCTACCTGCAAATTCTGGCCGTCATCTGCGTGTGCATGGCGGTGGCGTCGGCGCTGGCGCTGCTGATCTACCGCCGGTTCATGGCGCCGCTGGCCATGCTGGAGCAGTCCATCCTGCGGGTGGACGCCGGGGACCTGCGCGCCTATGTAAAGACCAAAGGCCCCGACGAACTGACCCACATGCTGCAAAGCTACAACACGATGCTGGACAGCATCCGCGTGACGCTGGCCCAGCAGCTTGACTTACAGCGCCGCAAGCAGGACCTGGAAATGCAGGTCCTGATGAGCCAGATCAATCCCCACTTCCTGTACAACACGCTGGAAACCATCGTCTGGAAAGCGGGCGAGGCCGGCCGCCCCGACATCGGCAAGCTGGCCGCCAGCCTGGGCAAGCTGTACCGCCTGAGCATCGCGGGCGGGCTGTTCCTGCCGCTGCAGCAGGAATTGCAGCACGTGCAGATGTATATGAACATCCAGCAGAGCCGTTACGGCAGCCAGGTGGCCTGGGACGTGCGGCTGCACGGCTGCGACGCCTCGGCGGTGGAAACGCTCAAGCTGGTTTTGCAGCCCATTGTGGAAAACTGCCTGCTCTACGGCATGGAAGGGCTGGACCATACCCTGCGCATCCGCATCAGCGTGCGGCGGCGCGGGGACTGGCTGGAGCTTTCGGTGACCGACAACGGCGTGGGCATGGACGAAGCCGCGCTGGAAAAGCTGCGGGACCAGATCGCCCACGGCCGCGCGCCGGGGGCCGAGAAGAACCGCCGCAGCACGGGCATCGGGCTGCACAACATCCAGGCCCGGCTGAAACTGTACGCCGGCAGCCAGAGCAGCCTGACCGTGTGGAGCCTGCCCGGCGTGGGCACCCGCGTGACGCTGGTGCAGCCCTGGCGGCCCACCGGCTCCCCCAGCGCCGAATGACCCCGCCGCCCGCCTGGCGGCCCGCAGCACCATAACCTCACCCCCGCCGCATATCCGTGAAGATATGCGGCGGGGGTTGTTTATTGCCTTTATATCGTCAAGGCGGAACCTTACGCAAAAGACCGGCGCCCCCTTTTTCAGATCAAAGGGTGGACGCCGGTCCTGATTTTATATTGCAGGAAATTTCTGAATGGTCAAACGACCAACTGCTGCGTGTTGATGGACAACCAGACCACAAACAGCGTATTCACCATGGCACAGACATAAATATTGCCGGTCTTTTTGTAGAAGTAAGTAACCACCTTGGCGATCACAAAGTAGAGCAAAAGCATGCCCATCATAGCGCCGTTGGCGCGGGACATCTCGCGCCCGGAGATCGGCGTGACATGGGTCAGGAGCAATCTGCCAAAGATATACCCAACGAACAGCAGTGCCGGCAGCGCGTTTGCCAACAATGTCAGAAGATAGTTCACGGCAGGGCTGCCATTCTTCAGCCGGAAACCGTCCGCCTGCAGCCAGGCATAGACCGAGAACAACACCCCGAAAAGGATCGCATAGACGGGGATCATCGGAACACGGTTGGCGGTGATCGGCGCAAAATACGTCTGAAAAACCCGTCCGTACCAGCCGCCGGTCAGGCCAGCCCCCAGCAGTGCAAACAGATACGGTACACTGATGGTCGCTGCACCAAACAGGATCGCTTTGCCAAGATTGACCGGGGTCGTGCGCATACGCGCCAGCGCCTCGCCGCGGTCGATCGTTTTATCCACGAACATTCGCACGGCAAAGAATGCAATGGCGATCAGTGCAGAAAGGAAGAACCACCACACAAACCCGTTGGTACTCTGCACCTGGAACACGTTGGGAAGCAGGCCCATGATCTCCTGCCCCTGAATGACCGTTGCCTCCACGATCAGCGTCTGCAAAAGCGCCGGAACCAGCAGGAATACCCAGAACTTTCCATCCGCCCGGGCACGTGCTTTCGGCACCGGCCGCTTGAGCGAGGCAAAAAACGGCATATCCAGCAAAATCGCCCCCGCCGGGAAGATCATTACGCACAGGCTGACAGCCATAGCCAGCACAGCCAGTTCCTGCCACATATAAATATGGTCGCCGGCGTCCAGCCCTGTCACATTCCCGCCCAGCGTCGTGTCAAAATAGGCGATGATATTGCTGACGCAGTCCGGCATAATGTTCGACATACTGTGGAACGTGTTGGGAGTATAGACGACGCGGGATGCACCCGTCTGCGGGTCTTTATACCAGTTGCCGACCTGGACCTCAGAACTGTCCACGCCGACAAGCGTCGCAAAACTGCCGAAATTCAGAGCATCTTCATGATACGTATCCCAGAATGTTCCCTGACCCGCTTCATCCAGCTTGCCCCAGATCGCCGCAAGGTTCACATGGTCATACACCGTCAGGTCCTCGCTGGAAATGCCACAGCCAATGAAAACAACGCTGCGGTTCGCTGCACCGGCCGCATATTCACTGGTGATCGCAGCCGAAGCCTGCGCGCCGCCGTTGGAATGCCCGGTGGCTCCCAGACGATCCGCGTCCACAAAAGACAAACTGGTCAGGTACTTCATGGCGGCAATTGCACCCGAACTGCCGTCGTTGGAGAAATCCGACGCCACCGTTCCATAATAATCGTACGCCAGCACCACATATCCTCTGCGCGCCAGCTCGATACAGTAGCTTGCATAGAATGTATGCGGCGTATTGCCGCCGGGCGCCACCAAAATTGCTGCCGCCGGGGTTTCTGCCGTAGCATTGGCCGGGACGTACAACGTGCCGGAAAGGTTCACTTCCTCATCTGTGTACCAGTTGACACTGCGCTGCTCGACCTGGAATCCGCCAGTCAAAGTTGCCTGCAACATAAACAGGCTGATCAAAAACACAACGATCGCCGCCGCCAGCACAATACCGCGTTTACTTCGTTTCATTTTGTCATGCCCTCCTGTAAATTCAGATAGAGGAATTCCCGTCAGTCAAGACATGGGGCGGGAATATCCCCCGGAAGGGCTGCGCAGCCATAGAAGAACGTTCTTTGTTTTCTTTATTATAGGGGCATCTGCGGCAAAAGACAATTCGCAGAATCCCCGAATCTGACAGGCTGCTTTTATCAGAATTTCCTGTGAAAAATTTCAGATACCGGCGCTTTCCTCTCCCCATCGCTGTGCCGTTGAAGCACGTGGGATCAATCGAAGCGGCACCGGGACCTGTTTTGTAATCATCCGCTGCACCGGGTCCTGCAAGCGGCTCAACTGTTCTACCGCCAGCCGGGTCACTTCATCGGGATCAATATACATAGTGCTTACCGGCGGGCACAGATATGGTGCATATTCGTCATTGAACGCCATGATCTTGACCTGGCGCGGCACGTCCCGCCCTGTCTGGTTCAAATACCATAACGCCCCCGCCGCATAGACGTCCGACCAGCACAGCAGTCCGTCCCACTCTGTCCCTTCGGAAAATGCTTTCCTGGCTGCTTTCCACCCCAGCCCCGGTTCCAACCTTGGGAGGATCGGCTCTTCAAACACCTGCGCCGTCAGCCCCGATCCCTGCGCGGCATCCAAAAATCCCCGGCTCCGCTGGGCCGCCGCCTTGTTTTGGGATGCCGGCGGGCCAAGAAATGCCAGGCGGCGGCAGCCGGCTGCGGCCATGTGCCGGACCGCTTCATCAGCGGCCTGCCGGTTTTGCAGCAAAAGGCAATTCAACTGCGGGTAAGGTTGCACGAACTCCGACAGCAACAGGATCGGGACCTCACTGTTGGCAATAAAGTCGAGTTCTTCCTCTGTCAATGCCAGTGCGGGAAGGCTGGCGATAAAAATTCCCGCCAGGCGTTCCTGTAAAAGTTGTTTGAGATTTTCCAAAAGCGTATGTCCAAAAAAATCCGGCCGGTAGATCAACGCGTGAAACCCTTGCTGGTCGGCATTTTTTTCAAACTGCGCTCCCATTTCGGTGAAATAGTGCGCCCCTGTAAATGGCGGGATCATAATGGCAAAAACTTTCCATTGCGCATACCGGCTGCGATGTTCCTCATCCAGTGTGTATCCCAGTTCCTGGACCGCACGCTGGATCTGGTCCTGTTTTTCCGGGGAAAGGTAGCCGGTATGGTTGAAATACCGGGACACAGCAGCCGGCGACACCCCCGCCCGGCGGGCAACATCCGTCATGGTAATCTTCTTGAACGATTCACGCATGGTCCATTCCTTCCACCTGTTTTGATTCTTTCATCTGTACAGCCAGCAGCAGCAACCCCGCCAACGCCAGCAGCGCAAAGATTCCAAACATTTCCCGGGTATTCCCGACCTGTAACACAGGAACCGCGATCGCATTGGCAAGGATCGTCCCGGCCGGCATCTGCAAAGCCGTATACAAACTCAGCGCCGTGGCGCGCTGTCCCGATGAAACACGGGTGCTGATGTACTCCATCGCTGCCGGCTGAAACAGCCCGTACGAGACCAATTCCAGCCCCTGTACCAGGGCCAGCGGCATCAGGGAGGAAAGGAATGCCATCGCCGCCAGCCGGATCACCATACAGAGCGCTCCCACCAGCAGAAACAGCTTGGCTCCGGCATATCGCCGCAGCTTGGGGTACAGCCACAGCCCTGCCATGGAACAAAAACTCAGTTCCGCCATGATCCAGCCCTGCTGCCGGCTGTCGCCGCCAAAATCAACGACCATACTGGGCAAGTAGGTCATCAAAGCACGCCACCCCAAAAACAGAAGCAGGACCGCCATGACAAACCGTCCATATCCAGGGAATATTTTTCCCTTCTCCGGGCGGCTTTGCTTTTGCAGCACCGGCTCCCCGACCGGGTGCAGCCGATACGCCACAACAAGAAGCGCCACATAAAATGCCAAATGGAACCAGACGATCTGTTCTGTGCCGATTCGATGTAAAAGCTGCCCCAGCCCCATCGAGATCACCGCGCCTGACAAAGCCCCCCATGCGCGGGCGGAACTATACTGGACACCGGCACCACTGCGTGCGGCGGTATTAGTCATGGCATCCAGCATACCGATCAGCGCATAATCAAAACAACTGACCGGGATGATTACCGCCCATGTAGCTGCAAGCGACGGGATCGCTCCCAAAAGAAAAAGCCCCCATACGGCCGACAATCCCCCGCTGACCAGCAATATCTTTTTGGAAGCCCGCATACGGTCTGCCAAATGGCCGGAAACCACCAGCGAAAGCAGATTGGCCGCCGCGGTCCCGGCAGATAAAACGCCCAGCGAGGCAGCCCCCGCCCCATGCTGGCGCAGCAGTACGCCATAAAAAGAAAAGAATGACATATAGCCGCCGAAATATAGGGCATACATCCAGCAGAACCGGCTCTGCAAACGGGATTTTTTCTTCATGTTCGCTTTCTCCATGCGCGCAGCCACCGCAGGTGGAATGTACAACAGAACACTAAAAAGACTAATACCATTATAGCGGATTTGCACATAGAGAACAATATTGCCCAGCAGCCACTTTTTGGCTATTCCGGCGGTTTTGGGCGGCGTTTGGGCGCTGTAAACCGCTGCGCAACCAACTTTTGCGGGATAGTTGGTGGCGGCAACCGGCCTTTTGGGGGTACACTGGGCCTGCAAGCAGGACGGCGCACCTGCAAAACGGGGCTGTGCCGGGCACGGTCATCCGCCGCAGGCGGCACTGGATATTTGCGCCGGTTTCCTGTACAATAAAGCTACACCGCCGGGGCGCGCCCCGGCCCCCATGAAAGGAACATTTTTATGAGTTTTCTACAGACTTTCGCACTGGCGTTCACGGTCCTCACGATCCTGTTCTGGATCGTCCTGTTCGGGGCCATCGTCTACCTGTTCATTCTGGTGGTGCGGGCGCTGAAAAAATACATCAACTCCAAAGAGGTACGGGAGGAAAAGAAGCTGGTCGCCCGTTCGCTGGGCGAAGCCCTGAAAGAACACCGCCTGCGCTGCCAGATGACGCAGGAGTTCGTGGCCGAAACGCTCGGCGTCAGCCGGCAGGCTGTGTCCAAGTGGGAAAACGGCACCAGCGACCCCAACACCTCGAACCTGATGGCACTGGCGAAGCTGTACCATGTTTCGGCCGAAGAACTGCTCAAATGCGTGGAGGACCCGTCCCGGCAGGACGCCAATCCCCAGTGACGCGCGCGGGCGGTCCCCGCCCGCCCCCTGCCCGGCACGCCGCAAAACGCAAACAGGCCCCGGACCCCTGCCGCACGGCAGAGGTCTGGGGCCTTGCTGTATATTGTCTGCGATTTTGCTGCGCCGGGCGGGGGTCCGCTCAATAGACGCAGATCTCCCGCAGGGTGGGTTCGGTGCGGCTGGCGTCCAGGCAGATCGCCAGTTCGGTGCAGGTCACCGTCTGCCCCAGGTCGCAGATGCGGCGCGCGCCCACCACCGTGAAGCGCGCGGCTTCCCGCCCGGCGGCCAGAACGCGGCCTTCCTCGATGCGCTGGCCCACGGTCAGTTCTTCCCGCAGCGAGAGATACCGCACCGGCGTGGGCGCGTCGAACCGCAGCGTCAGGCGGGCGGTCTGTTGCCCTGCGGCCGCCTGCCACCAGCCGGGCACGCCGGGGTGCGCCTGCCCGGCGTCGTGGCCGGGGGCGGCGGTATCGGCGGCAAAATGGGCGGCGGGGGCCAGGTCCCGGCCCAGGCGGGCGCGCAGCAGCGCCCCCAGTTCCCGCAGGCTGGCCAGGTCCGGTTCCGCCAGGCGGCCCGTGGGCATGGGCGGCAGGTTGAGCAGCAGCGACGCGTTGCCGCCCACCGCCTGCACATACAGGCCGAACAGTTCCTCGGCCGTGCGCACCTGGGCGTCCTCCTCCGGGTGGTAGAACCAGCCCGGCCGGATCGAGGTGTCCACCTCGGCCGGGTACCAGGCCAGGGGGCCTGCGTGTTCCAGCGCCGCGCGGGAACCAAGGTCGTCGTCCTGCGCGTCAAAATGGCGGGCAAAGTTCCCGTCGTCGGCCTGCTGGCTGCGGGCCGCGGTATAGTCGGGGTCCTGCAGCGCCGCGGGGACCACGCTCCACTCGGCGGGGCGGGTATGGCCCGCCTCGTTGCCGCACCAGCGCACGTCCGGCCCGCTGACGCAGATCACCGCCCCCGGCTGGTAGCGGCGCACCGCGTCATACCAGCCCTGCCAGTCATAGTGCTGCACCCGGCCGTCCGGCCCTTCGCCGCAGGCGCCGTCCAGCCAGACGCAGAACAGTTCGCCGTAGCCGGTCAGCAGTTCGGTCAACTGGTTCAGATAGAAGCGGTTGTAGGCTTCGCCGCTGCCGTAGGTGGCCTCGTGCCGGTCCCAGGGGGACAGGTAGACCCCGAACTTGATGCCCGCCCGGCGGCAGGCTTCAGCGGTCTGGCGCACCACGTCGCCGTTGCCGCCCTGCCACGGGCTGGCCGCCACCGTGTAGTCGGTATAGCGGCTGGGCCACAGGCAGAAGCCGTCGTGGTGCTTGCAGGTCAGGATCAGGCCGCGCATCCCGGCGGCGGCCGCCGCCTGCGCCCACTGGTCGGGGTCCAGGTCCTGCGGGTCGAACAGGGCGGGGCTGGCGGCGCCGTCGCCCCATTCCCGCCCGGTGAAGGTGTTCATGCCGAAGTGGATAAAACCGTAAAATTCCAGTTCCTGCCAGCGCAGTTGGCGCGGGCTGGGGGTGACGCTGGCGGCGCGGCGCACCGCGTCGGTCAAAGGCGGCTGGTTTTGCATAGGGGGTCTCTCCTTTTAGGGACTTTTGTACGGGCCGGGGCGCGTTCTATGGGTATAAGGGCAGCTTATGGTCAGCAGTATAGACATTTTTACGCAAAATGTACATCCGCATTTTTTGCGGTCCATAGTCAGCGCTTGTCATAACTCTGTCATTAAGTCAAAAAAAGCGGATAAATATAAAAAACCGCCTATGGTAAAACCGCTGGACACGCTGTAAAATAGGAACGCAATCCGTGGCGGGCACTCCCCACCCAACCAAATCACAAAGAAGGAGTTTCGACATGAAAAAAGCACTGGCTCTGACGCTGGCGGCCACGATGACCGCCTCTCTGCTGGCCGGCTGCGGCTCTTCCTCTTCCACTGCGGAAGAGACCAGCTCCGCCGCTGACAGCACTTCCGCCACCGCGGAAGCCGCGGACCCCAGCAAGCCCTACGCTGGCGTGACGCTGCACTATGCCGCCACCGACACTGAGGCCACCGGCCCTGAAATGCAGGACCTGGTCCAGATGGTCAAGGACAAGACCGGCATCAACATCGAGTTCACCATCATCCCCAAGGCTGCCACCGGCGAAGTGGACAAGCGCCTGGTCAGCCTGCAGGCCGGCGACGAGCTGGACCTGATCTACGGCACCACCGCCCAGCTGAAGGTCTTCTACGACGCTGGCGTGCTGACCCCGCTGGATGAGCTGGCCACCGCCGCCAACTACGACATGAAGTCCGTGTTCGGCGACAACCTGGCTGTGTACGACGACGGCCAGACCTACGGCCTGCCCGCTTACAACGACATCTGGTGCACCTTCATCAACACCAAGGTGTTCGAGAAAGCCGGTGTGGAAGTTCCCACCGCCGACGGCTGGACCTGGGAGAAGTACGTCGAGACCGCTCAGAAGCTGACCAACGCGGATGAGGAGATCTACGGCTCCCTGATGCTGGACTACGACACCTACAACTACATGTACGCTCTGCAGAACGGCGCTGAGCACTACAAAGAGGACGGCACCTCCAACTACGACGATCCCCGCTTCAAGGAGAGCGTTGAGTTCTTCTACAGCCTGGGCAACGATCTGAAGATCCAGCCCGACATCACCACCTACATGGCCGGCGTTTACCCCTGGAACGCCTTCGTGACCACCGGTGTGGCCAACGAGGACGGCAGCTACGACAATGCCCAGTTCGGCATGTTCGTCTGCGGCGGCTGGGTCGCTTCCATGCTGCCGGATACCGAGAAGTATCCCCGCGACTGGACCTGCACCATCCTGCCCATGCCTTACCCGGAGGGCCAGGAGCCTTCCACCTTCGCGGTGACCGGCTGCTACGCCATCCCCTCCACTTCCCAGAACAAGGAAGCTGCCTTTGAGGCTCTGAAGTGCATCGCCGAGAACCAGTACACCCTGGGCTACGGCCGTGTTCCCGCCCGTGTGGACCTGACCGACGAGCAGAAGAACGACTACATCGAGAACAACATGGTTCCCACCTACGCCGAGTGCGACGGCATCCCCGCCGAAGCCCTGAAGGCCGCCTGGTTCGATGACAACCGCAAGATCCTGTCTGAGAAGATCGTCGGCACTGCCGATACCACCCTGAGCCAGATCTGGACCGAGGAAGCCCCGCTGTACGGCATGGGCCAGCAGGACATCGACACCACGATGCAGAACATCCTCGACCGCGCCAACGCCGCTATCGAAGAGGCCGGCGCCTGATCGGGTCTGACCTGATTTTTTCCTCTCTTCTCTTCTTCTCTGAACTCTACTGTTAACAGGAGCCGCCGCACGCGTGCGGCGGCTCTTTTCACAAGGAGGCTGTGTATTATGGCAAAGACCCCGAAACTCCACAGCCGGTCCAAGCGAAACGAAGCCCTGACCGGGTACCTGTTCATCACCCCGTACCTGATCGCCTTCGTACTGTTTACCGGCATCCCCTTTATTTCGGCGTTCCTGATGTCCTTCGTGAACATCAAATTCATCTCCCGTCTGGACGACCTGCAGTTCGTAGGTCTTGACAACTTCATCCGCTTCTTCCAGACCCCGGAAGATGTGGCCGCCCTGGGACGTTCGGTGATCTACTCGCTGATCTATGTGCCCGTTATCATGGTGCTCAGCTTTGCGCTGGCCTTCCTGCTGAACAAGGGCGTGTTCTGGTCCAAGGGCATCCGTTCCATGGTGTTCCTGCCCTACGTTTCCAACACGGTGGCCGTGGCCGTCGTGTTCCAGCTGCTGCTGGGCCCCCGCGGTCCCTTCTATCTGCTGCAGAAGTTCTTCGGCGCAGAGAACCCCGTCATCCCGCTGCTGGACCAGACCTGGGCATTGCCCACAACGGTTTTGATCGCCGTGTGGAAGGGCATCGGCCTGAACTTCTTAGTCTACCTGGGCGCATTGCAGGGCGTGGACAAAGCCCTGATCGAAGCCGCCGAGATCGACGGCGCCACCAAGTGGCAGCAGATCAAGAACGTGGTGATCCCCGCCGTGGCGCCCACCACCTTCTTCCTGACCATCAGCTCCATCATCACCAGCCTGCAGAACTTCACCATCATCCAGGCTTTGACGGACGGCGGCCCCGGCCAGGCGACCACCGTTATGTCGGTCAATATCGTCGATACGGCCTTTGTCCAGTATGACACCAGCTACGCCGGTGCCCAGGCGCTGGTCATGTTCATCATCGTCATGATCATCACCCTGATCCAGTGGCGCGGCCAGAAAAAATGGGCAGACCAGTAAAGGAGGCCAACGATGCGTAAAAAACAACTGACGATCAAATGGATCCTGACGATCATCATGCTGGTTCTGGGCATTGCCTGCATCTACCCGTTCCTGTTCATGCTGTCTTCCTCCTTCAAGCCGAGCGGCGACGTTCTTTCCACCCCGCTGCAGCTGATCCCGAAGAACTTCACGATGATGAACTTCGACACGTTGTTCAACAACGAGTTCTACGACTTCTTCCTGTGGTACGGCAACACCATCGTCATGACGGCGCTGACCCTGATCCTGAAGTTCTTCATCATCACCATCACGGCCTACGGCTTTGCGAAGATCCGCTTCCCCGGCCGCGACGCCATCTTCCTGGTACTGCTGGCTGCCCTGATGATCCCCAGCGACATCATGATCATGCCCCGGTACATCATGTTCAAGCAGCTGGGCATCCTGAACTCCATGTGGTCGCTGATCCTGCCCGCCGCGGTGGACGTCTACTTCGTCTTCCTGCTGCGCCAGGCCTTCGTTGCGGTGCCCGACGCTTTGAGCGAGGCCGCCCGCATTGACGGTTGCAGCCACTTCAAGATCTACCGCCGCATCATCCTGCCGCTGTGCATGCCGCAGATCTCCACCATGCTGCTGTTCAGCTTCGTCTGGAGCTGGAACGACTACATGGGTCCCTACCTGTACATTTCCGACATCAACAAGCAGATGATCTCCGTCGGTATCAAGCTGTTCGCTTCCGGCCAGGCGCAGGACTACGGCGCCCAGATGGCCGGCGCCACCCTGGTACTGGTGCCCGTTATCATCGCGTTCTTCCTGTGCCAGAAGTACTTCGTCGAAGGCATCACTTCCGGCGCGGTCAAGGGCTAATCATCCCCATCATTGTTCCATGGTTCGCGGGGAGCAGGGGTCACCCCCCGGCTCCCCGCATCTTTATTGCAGACAAATGCAGAAAAGGAGTTTTTTCCCATGAACGATCGTGAACTTCTGCCGCGCAGCGGCAGCTTTTACAAGGCCAACCTGCACTGCCACACCATCAACTCCGACGGTCACTGGACCCCGGAACAGGTCAAGGCCGAATACCAGAAGCGCGGCTACTCCATCGTGGCTTACACCGACCACCGCCACTACGGCTGGTACCCTGAACTGATGGACGACACCTTTGTGCCGCTGGCCGCCTACGAGGGCGACCTGAACGAGCCTTTCCGCAAGCCGGGGGACTTCCAGCGCGTGCGCACCTACCACATCAACTTCTACGACACCGACCCCGCCGGGCGCGGCGGCTTCACCGCCGTGCAGCCGCCCCAGCGTTACGGCGACATCCACAGCCTGAACCAGTTCCTGTTTGAAATGAACGAGAAGGGCTTCCTGGCCTGCTACAACCACCCCTACTGGTCGCTGCAGAACTACACCGACTACAAGGACCTGTGCGGCGTGTTCGCCATGGAGATCTACAACCACGGCTGCGAGCTGGACGGCCTGTACGGCTACCATCCCCAGGCGTATGACGAGATGCTGCGCGCCGGCACCCGGCTGTTCTGCGTGGCGACCGACGACAACCACGACTGCTACGCCCCCGGCGACCCGCGCTGCGACTCCTTCGGCGGGTGGACCATGCTCAAGCTGGACAAGCTGGACTATGCCTCCGTCATCGAGGGGCTGCGCAAGGGCAACTTCTACTGCTCCACCGGCCCCGCGCTGGAGGAACTCTACATCCAGGACAACGCCCTGCACATCAAGTGCAGCCCGGTGGAGAAGATCTACGTCATCACCGAGGGCCGCCGCTGCATGATGAAGCTGGCCGAGCCTGGCCAGACCGTGAGCGAGGCCGTGTTCCCGCTGCGCGGCGACGAGGGCTATGTGCGCGTGGACTGCCGCGACGCCCACGGCTGCCACGCCTACTCCAACGCCTACTTCCTGGACACGCTGTGAAAGGAGCCCTCTATGGACCGTTTTGCCGAAGCGCTGCAGGCGGCCGCCGCCCAGGTGCGCCGCACCCTGCCGCTGTTTGAGGATTCCTTCCCCCTGCCCTGCACCGAGGGCGGGATCTACCCCGCGGGCATCAACACCGACTGGACGACCGGCTTTTTCACCGGCGAATGCTGGCTGGCGTGGGAAGCCACCGGCGACGAGACCTTCAAGCAGGCCGCGCTGCGCCAGGTGGACAGCTTTGCCGAGCGCCTGGCCGTCAACGAGAACCTGGACCACCACGACCTGGGCTTCCTGTACACGCCCTCCTGCGTGGCGGCCTGGAAGCTGACCGGCAGCGAGACCGCCCGCCGCGCGGCGCTGGACGCCGCCGAACGGCTGACCCGCCGCTACCAGCCCGCCGGACGCTTTTTGCAGGCGTGGGGCCGCACCGACGACCCCGCCGAGTACCGGCTCATCATCGACTGCCTGCTGAACCTGCCGCTGCTGTGGTGGGCGGCCAAAGAGACCGGCGACGAACGCTATGCGGACATCGCCCGCGCCCACACCGAGACCGCCGCCGCCACCCTGTTCCGCGCCGACGGTTCCACCAGCCACACCTGCTTTATGGACCCGGCCACCGGCAAGCCCGACCATGTGATGACCGCCCAGGGCTACAAGGCCGACAGCGCCTGGGCCCGCGGCCAGGCATGGGGCGTGCTGGGCATGGCGCTGGCCTGCCGGTTCACCGGCAAGGCCGAATACCTGGACAAGTTCCGCGCCACGGCCAAATTTTTCCTGGAACGGCTGCCCGCCGACGGCGTGCCCTACTGGGACCTGATCTTTACCGAGGGCGACGAGCCGCGCGATTCCTCGGCGGCCGCCATCGCGGCCTGCGGCCTGTACGAGGCCCTGCCCCTGGTGACCGAGGCCGAGCGCCCGGCCCTGCAGGCGGCGGCCGACCGTCTGCTGGACGCCCTGTGCGCCCGCTGCGCCGCGCCCGCGGTGCCGGGCGGCGGCGTGCTGGCCCACGGCGTTTACTGCAAGGCAAGCCCCTACAACACCGTGAAGGACTACGGTGTGGATGAATGCAACCTGTGGGGCGACTACTTTTATATGGAGGCACTGGTCCGCCGCACCCGCAGCTGGACCCCATACTGGTAATGCAGACAAATCGTTCCGTTTACACCCGGCTGCAAACGCCGCGGCAGGGCACTGCGCTGTTCCTGCTGTGCTGGGCAGCCTACGCCGCCGCCTATGTGGGGCGGTACAACTACTCCGCCGTGATGAGCGCCATGACCGCCGAAGGGGTGCTGACCCTGCAGGTGGCGGGCGCCATATCCACGGGTTACTTCCTTTGCTACGCGCTGGGGCAGATCCTCAGCGGGCTGGCCTGCCAGCGCATTTCGCCCTACAGCATGATCTTTGCGGGGCTGACGCTTTCGGGCCTGTGCAACCTGGGCATGGGCTGGGCGCCGCCCGCCGCCATGGCGGTGCTGTGGTCCGCCAACGGCCTGTTCCAGGCCATGATCTGGCCGCCCATCGTGCGGCTGTTCGCCGAATGTATGCCGCTGCCCCAGCAGAAGGGCGCGTGCATCAACATCAACTCCACCACCCCCGCGGGCACGCTGATCTCCTACGCGCTGTGCGCCGTGCTGCTGGCCCTGACGGGCTGGCGGATGGCCTTTACCACCAGCGCGCTGGTGCTGCTGGTCATGGCGGGCGTGTGGGTGTTCGCCACGGTTCCGCTGCGCCGGGCCACCCCCGCCACCGCGGCGGAACCGGCCGAACCGGCGGCTGCCGAACCCGCCGCGCACCGCTCCAAAGCCGGTGTGCTGGGCCCGCTGCTGGCCGCCGGGCTGATCTGGCTGGCCGTGCCGGTCATCCTGCACGGCGCGCTGAAGGACGGCGTGACGAGCTGGGTGCCCACGATCGTGCAGGCCAACTTTGCCGTGACCCCGGCGCTTTCGGCCGCCGTGTCCATGGTGCTGCCGCTGGTGAACCTGTCCGGCGCGTACCTGGCGGGCTGGCTGGACCGGCTGCTGCGCAATGAGCTGAAGACCTGCGCCGTGCTGTTCGCGGCGGCGTCGGTGGCGCTGGCGCTGCTGCCGCTGGCCGTGGAATGGAGCCTGGCCGCCGCCATGGTGCTGCTGGCCGTGACCACCGCCGCCATGCTGGGCATCAACACGCTGTTCATCAACGTCATGCCGGTACGGGCCGGCCGCACCGGCGGTGCGGCGGCCCTGTCGGGCATGCTCAACGCCGTGACCTATCTGGGCGCGGCCGCCGCCACCTGGGGCGTCGGCATTGCTGCCGACACCTGGGGCTGGAGCGCCGTCTTTGCGCTGTGGCTGGCCATGGCCCTCATCAGCCTGGCCGCCGTCTGGTGCTGCGCCGGACGCTGGGCCCGCTTTGCCAACGCACAGGAGGAGGGATCTGCCTCATGAACCGACCGATGCTTTGGGCCGACCCGGCCCTGGCCGCGCCCGCGGTGCGGCAGCTTTGCCCGGACGCCGCGCAGGCGGCCATCGACCGCGCCGACGAGGTCTGTCGCGGGGAACTGCGCTTTCTGGACCACTGGGAGATGGAGCGCGCCCCCGAAGCCGTACCCTACACCCTGCCGCTGCACTGGGCCGAAAGCCCCAACGGCGACCCCGAATGGATCTATGCCCTGAACCGGCACACGATCTTTTTGAACCTGGGCAAAGCCTGGCGCTACACCGGCGAAGCCCGCTACCGCGATACCTTCCTGGCGCTGCTGGAGGACTGGCTCGACCATGTGCCCCACACGCCGGAATCCGAGCAGACCACCTGGCGCGCGCTGGAGGCGGGCCTGCGGGCCGAAAACTGGCTGCGCGCCCTGGCCCTGTTTGACGGGGCCGTGCCCGCGCCGCTGCTGGAACGGGCCGAAGCGAGCCTGCGCGCCCACGGGGAATACCTGTGCACGGCGCACGCGGCCTTCCAGCAGTTGAGCAACTGGGGCGCGATCCAGGACCACGGGCTGTTCTTGCTGGGCGTCTATTTCGGGGAGGGCGACTGGCAGCGCCTGGCGCTGCACCGCCTGACCGAAAACCTGCACAACGCCGTGCTGCCCGACGGCACCCACTGGGAAGAAAGCCCCATGTACCACTGCGAAGTGCTGCACGCCGCCGCCGACACCCTGATGACGGCGCGGCACTGCGGCACGCCGGTCCCCGCCGAGCTGGAAACAAAAGTCCATGCCCTGTGTACGGCGCTGGCCGACTGGGTCATGCCCGGCCGCCTGCTGCTGCCCCAGAGCGACAGCGACGTGATCGACGCCGGGGACCTGCTGGCCCAGGGCGCGCTGCTGTTCAGCGACGCCGCCCTGGCCGCCGCGGCGGACGGCCCCCTGTGTGAAGAAACGCTGTGGGACTTTGGCCCCGCAGCCCCCCACCTGCTGGCCGAGCTGCCCAAAAAGCGGCCCGCCGCACCCAGCCGCGCCCTGCCCGCGGGCGGCAACTACATGCTGCGCGCCGGGTGGGACCCGAAGGACCTCTGCCTGCACATGCACACCGGGCCTTTGGGCGGCGGCCACGGCCATGCCGACCTGCTGCACCTGGACGTCTACCGCCGGGGCGAGGGCGTGCTGGTGGACCCCGGCCGCGCCACCTACGTGGAGGGCGCGCTGCGCCGGGAACTGAAAAGCCCCGCCGCCCACAACACCCTGCGGCTGGACGACGCAGACTTTACGCGCTACACCTCCACCTGGGGGTGGGAATCCCCCGCCGAGCCGCTGCCCGCGGTGTTCAACACCACGCCGGAGGCCGACTACCTCAGCGCCGGGCACCTGGGCTACCTGGACCGGGGCTGCATGGTGCAGCGCAAGATCGTATTCATCAAGGCCGGGTGGGTGGTCATTGCCGACCGCATCCACACGGCGGACGCCCGGCCCCACACGGCCGAGCAGAACTTCCACTTCGGCCCCGGCGCCCTGACCGAGATCCCCGGCGGCGTGCGCTGGCAGGGCCAAAAGACCGACGCCCGGATGCTCTGGTTCGGCGGCCGTCAGGCTTCGTTCAGCCAGACCCGGAACGCCCCCTGCTACAACACCCTGCAGCAGACCCCCGCCCTGCGGCTGACCACCCCCTTTGCGGGGGACACGGTGCTGCTGACGGTGCTGGTGCTGCGGGACGGCCCCGTGGAAGCCACGCCCCTGACGGTCTATGACGCCGGGGGGCATCCCCTGCCCGCGGCGGCGGCCCAGGCCCTGCGCCTGAAAGACGGCCGCCACACCTACACCGTGCTGCTGCAGCACACGCCCGGCCCCCACAGTTCCTCGCTGCTGGGCGCGGGCGGCTGCACCGGCCACGGCGAAGCCCTTCTGTTCATCGACGACGCGCCGGGCGGCCTGTGCCTGGCCTGATCCCCCTACACTGAAAGGAGAACTTACTATGAGCGAACTGCAAAACCGCGGCCGCGTGACCATTCCCACCGACATGGACGTGGTCCCCGAGACCCTGCGCCTGCTGGACCGCTGGGGCGCCGACGCCATCCGCGACTGCGACGGCACCGACTTCCCCCAGGAACTCAAGGACACCGGCGCCAAGATCTACGCCACCTACTACACCACCCGCAAGGATAACGAATGGGCCAAGGCCAACCCCGACGAGGTCCAGCAGTGCTACATCATGACGGCGTTCTACACCGCCGCCGACGGCGCGCTCTCCATCCCCCTGATGAAGGGCATCAGCCCCGAACTGCTGCAGCCCAACACCCGCGACGACATCAAGCGCTGGTGGGAAGTGGTGGACCGCACCACCGGCCAGCCCCTGGCCCCCGACGCCTGGCACTATGACGAGGCCACCGGCTGCGTCGTCATCGACGCCCCCGCCGCCTACCACGAGTACACCGTCAGCTTCCTGGCGTACCTGATCTGGGACCCCGTACATATGTACAACGCCGTTGTCAACGGCTGGGACGTGGAGCACCAGATCACCTTCGACGTGCGCCAGCCCAAGACCCGCAAGCACACCATGGAGCGCCTGCGCCGCTTCCTGGAGAGCCACCCCTATGTGAACGTGGTGCGCTACACCACCTTCTTCCACCTGTTCACGCTGGTGTTCGACGAGCTCAAGCGCGAAAAGTACGTGGACTGGTACGGCTACTCTGCCAGCGTGTCCCCCTACATCCTTGAACAGTTCGAGAAGGAAGTGGGCTACAAGTTCCGCCCCGAATACATCATCGACCAGGGCTACTACAACAACCAGTACCGTGTGCCCAGCAAGGAGTTCAAGGACTTCCAGGCGTTCCAGCGCCGTGAGGTCGCCAAGCTGGTGCGCGAGATGACCGACATCACCCACGAATACGGCAAGGAAGCCATGATGTTCCTGGGCGACCACTGGATCGGCACCGAGCCCTTCATGCCGGAGTTCCAGACCGCCGGTGTGGACGCCGTGGTGGGCAGCGTGGGCAACGGTTCCACCCTGCGCCTGATCTCCGACATCAAGGGCGTCAAGTACACCGAGGGCCGCTTCCTGCCCTACTTCTTCCCCGACACCTTCCACGAGGGCGGCGACCCTGTGCGTGAAGCCAAGGAGAACTGGGTCACGGCCCGCCGCGCCATCCTGCGCAGCCCCATCGACCGCATCGGCTACGGCGGCTACCTGAAGCTGGCCTGCCAGTTCCCTGAGTTCCTGGACTACGTCGAGAGCGTCTGCAACGAGTTCCGTGAACTGTACGAGAACATCAAGGGCACCACCCCCTACTGCGTCAAGACCGTGGCCGTGCTCAACAGCTGGGGCCAGATGCGCGCCTGGGGCTGCCACATGGTCCACCATGCGCTGTACCAGAAGCAGAACTACAGCTACGCCGGCGTGATCGAGGCGTTGTCCGGCGCGCCGTTCGACGTCAAGTTCATCAGCTTTGACGACATCAAGGCCGATCCCAAGGTGCTGGACGGCATCGACGTGCTCATCAACGTGGGCGACGGCGACACCGCCCACACCGGCGGCAAGGTCTGGGAGGACCCGGCCATCGCGGCGGCGGTCAAGGGCTTCGTCCATCGCGGCGGCGGCCTGATCGGCGTGGGCGAGCCGGGCGGCCACCAGTACCAGGGCCGTTACCTGCAGCTTGCCGCGCCCCTGGGCGTCGAGAAAGAGACCGGCCTGACCCTGAACTACGACAAGTACAACTGGGACGAGCACCGCGACCACTTCATCCTGGCCGACTGCCCCGACCACGACGTGGACTTTGGCGAAGGCAAGAAGAGCATCTACGCCCTGGAAGGCACCGAGATTCTGATCCAGCGCGACAAAGAGGTGCAGATGGCCGTTCACGAGTACGGCGAGGGCCGCGGCGTCTACATCAGCGGCCTGCCCTACAGCTTCATCAACAACCGCGTGCTGTACCGCGCCATCCTGTGGGCAGCCCACGCCGAGGGCGAGCTGCACACCTGGTTCAGCGACAACTGCAACGTGGAAGTGCACGCCTACGTCAAGAACGGCAAGTACTGCGTCGTGAACAACACCTACGAACCGCAGGATACCACCGTCTACCGCGGCGACGGTTCCAGCTTTGCGCTGCACCTGGACGCCAACGAGATCCGCTGGTATGAGATCTGAGGACCTGTAAAACCGATTACCGAGGACCCGTGCACCCGCACGGGTCCTTTGGCAATCGCCGGAGGGAAAAATTATGCCCAAACAGTTTGTTTTTATCATGACCGACACCCAGCGCACCGATATGGTAAGCTGCTACGAAAACACCGGCCTGCGCACGCCCTGCATTGACGCGATCGCCGCGGACGGCGTCAAATTCACCAAGGCTTACACGGCGCAGCCGGTATGCGGGCCTGCGCGCTCGGCCATTTTTACCGGCCAGTACCCCTGCCTGAACGGCGTGTACACCAACTGTGCCGCGCCGGGGCTGAACGTCAAGACCATCGGCCAGCGGCTGGCGGACCGCGGCATCCGCACCGCCTACATCGGCAAATGGCATCTGGACGGCGGCGACTATTTCGGTCTGGGCGTGCCCCCCGAAGGCTGGGACCCCGACGCCTGGTACGATATGCGCAACTATCTGGAAGAACTGACCGAGGACGAACGCCGCTACTCCCGCAGCAAAAACTGGGATGACGAAACCGCCCCCGCGCCGGAATTCACCTTCGCCTACCGGGTCGCCACCCGCGCGCGGGAGTATATCCGCCGCCACGCGGACGAGGACTTTTTCCTTGTCGTCAGCTTCGACGAACCCCACGGCCCGTCCCTGTGCCCGCAGCCCTACGCCGGGCAGTACAAAGACTTTGAACTGCCCAAACGCCCCAACGTTTACGATACGCTGGAGAACAAACCCACCCATCAGCAGGTCTGGGCCGGGCAGCGCCGCTTTACCGACCGCGAGGCCCTGCGCATCACCTCGCCCCACTTCTTCGGCTGCAACAGCTTTGTGGACGAACAGATCGGCCGGGTGATGGACGCCGTCAACGCCCTGCCCGGCACGCCGGCGGTGCTTTATACCACCGACCACGGCGCCATGATGGAGTCCCACTGCCTGACCGCCAAAGGCCCCGCCGCCTACGAGGAGATCTGCCACGTTCCCATGATCCTGCGCGGCTTCGGCCAGGGCGAGTGCGGCACGCCGGTCTCCCACATCGACCTGGTGCCCACGATCTGGGAATACTTCGGGTTCACGCCCCCGATGTTGATGCAGGGGCAAAGCCTGCTGCCCCTGCTGCATCAGCCGGACGCCGCGCGCGACGTGTTCATCGAATTCGGCCGGTATGAGACCGACCATGACGGGTTCGGCGGCTTCCAGCCCATGCGCTGCATCTACGACGGGCGGTTCAAACTGGTGCTGAACCTGCTGTCCCAGGACGAACTGTACGATCTGGAACAGGACCCCTACGAGATGACCAACCGCATCGACGACCCGGCCTGCGCGGCCGTCCGCGACGCGCTGCACGCCCGCCTGCTGGACCACATGAACGCCGTGCGCGACCCGCTGCGCGGCTATTACTGGGAGTGCCGCCCGTGGAACCGCCACGCGGCCGCCCCCACCTGGGACTATACCGGCTGCACCCGCCAAAAGGAGGAGCCGGATTATGAAAAAGAACCGCTGGACTATGCCACCGGCATGCCGGTGACTTCCCTGGTCCGCCACAAAGAGATGTCGGTCTCGACCTGACGCTGCACGGCGGCTGGAGATGTTTTGCCTTATGAAAACGCAATTACTGGCCGACTACCACCTGCACACCACGGCGTCCGACGGGCGCAAAAGCCCCGCGCAGATGGTGGCGCAGGCGCTGGATACCGGCCTATGCCAGATGGCCGTGACCGACCATGACACGGTGGCCGGGGTACTGCCCGCCGTCTGGGCGGCGGCCGGGCGCATCCCGGTGATCCCCGGCATCGAGTTCACCTGCCGGGAACAGGCCCTTGCCCCCGGGCAGGCGGCGGTATCCCTGCATCTGCTGGGGTACGGCATCGACGTGGCGGACCCGGCGCTGAACGCGGCGCTGGACGCCCGCGCCGCCGCTGTGCGCGCAGCCTATGACGCGCTGCTGCAAAAGCTGGCCGCGGCGCTGATCCACGGCGCGGGGGGCCTGGCCGTATGGGCCCACCCCCTGAACGTCTACCGCCGGTTCCACAAAACGGGGCTGACGCTGCCGCAGGCGGAACAGGCGTTGCAGCACACGCTGCTGCCCCTGGGCCTGGACGGGCTGGAAGCCGGATACCGGGCCTTTGCCGCGCCGGACCAGGCGCAGCTTGCGGCGCTGGCCGCCGCCCACGGGCTGTTCTGCACGGTGGGCAGCGATTGCCACGGCTGCCCGCCGCGGGACACGCTGGGCCAGCCCTGCCCGCCGGACTGGCTGCTGGCCGCCCGCTGCCGCGCGCTGTAAAGGCGGCTGCAAAAGTACCGCCCCCATTGGGGTGCGGTACTTTTTTCTGCCCTGCGGTGCCGTCCCCCAGCCGCCCGCCCCGCCGGGGAGCGGGCGCATTTGACAAAGGCTGCGCGCAGAGCGTATGATAAGCATAAGACTGCGTGCGGGGGCGCGCCCTGCCGCACGGTTCCCCATGCGATCCCTGTAATATTCCGGCGGGCTTTCTGCCCTGCGCCCGGTTGCGGCACCGGCGGCGCGGCGGGCACACAGGCACGCATCAGGGGCGAGGCCCCGCCCCTGTCCTCCCCATGGGGAGGACAAGCCGCTGCCGGGCGGCGTATTTTCCCGGCAGAAGGAGGAAATCCCCTTGCGCTTTACCAAATCCCTGCGGTTCCGGCTGATCGTACTGTCGGTGCTTTGCACCGCCGTGGTCAGCCTGGCGGGCAACCTGTCGCTGTACGGCTACCTGAACGGCATCATCGACCAGCGCGCCGACCATATCGACGAGATCTACCTCACCAACCTGCAAAGCCAGTTGAACACCTACCTGATCGACCTGAACGATCTGGCCGTCATGTGCGCCACCGACACCGCCGTTTCGCGCTCGCTGTCCGGCTCGACGGTGGAGGCCATCAACGCCCAGGGGCAGCTCAACGCCTACCTGGCCACCTCGCCGGTGCAGGACTATGTGGACGTGATCAGCGTGCTGAACAGCCGGGGGCTGATCGTTTCGGCCACCACGCGCACCTTTGGCGAACTGCGCGACTATGAAGCCATTCTGGAACAGCCGCTGTACCAGCAGGCCGTGCAGAGCGGCGCGGCCCAGCAGATGGGCATCGTGCAGTCCATCCACAGCGGGGACCGCGCCCTGGCGGTCATCTGCCCCGTGCAGGGCCTTGGCAGCCGCCCGGGGCAGGGCTACCTGTATGTGGAGTTGGACCTGGACCTGTTCGACCACGCGCTGGAACCCTATGCCGAACTCAACGCCCTGTTCGTGACCGATCCCGCGGGCCAGTTGGTGACGGCGGCCCCCGCGGGCATTCCGGCGGATTTTACCGCCGCGGGCCTGACCGACGGCACCTGCCAGATCGGCGGCCAGACCTACCAGGTGCGCAGCCAGCCGCTTTCGATGTGCGGGCTGCGGCTGTACCACTGCACGCTGCAAACTTCGCTGGACCGGGAGGGCACCCACATCCTGTACACGGTCATCGCGGTGGTGGTGCTCAGCCTGCTGCTGGCGGTCTGCCTGTCGGTGCTGGTATCGGCCTACTTCTCCCGCCCCATCAGCCGCCTGAACGAACGCCTGCGGCGGGTGGCGGCCAACGACTTCTCCTTTGACCCCGAGATCGAAAAGCCCCAGAACGAACTGGGGCAGATCGGCCGCACCGTCAACGAGATGTGCATGAGCATCGACCATCTGCTGCACCAGACCGCCGAAATGTACGACGAGCGCCGCAACATCGAAATTTCCCTGCTGCAAAGCCAGGTCAACCCCCACTTTTTATACAACACGCTGGATTCCATCCGCTGGATGGCCGTCATCCAGAAGAACCCCGGCATCGCCAGCATCACGCGCAGCCTGTCCAACCTGCTCAAAAACATCGCCAAAGGCACCCAGGACAAGATCACCCTGCGGGAAGAACTGGGGCTTTTGCAGGACTACATCGCCATCCAGTCGGTGCGCTATCTGGAGACTTTCACCTTTGAGAATCGCGTGCCCGAATCCCTGTACGACTGCCGCATCGTCAAGCTGACCTTGCAGCCGCTGGTGGAAAACGCCATCTTCCACGGCATCGAGCCCACCGGCGAATGCGGCACCATCACGCTGACCGGGCGCGAGGAGGGGGACGACCTCTACCTCTGCGTGGAGGACGACGGCGCGGGCATCGAGCCGGAACGGCTGAAGACCATCCTGACCACCGAGAGCAAGCGCAGCAGTTCGTCGATGAACGGCATCGGCATTGCGAACGTACACAAGCGCCTGCAGCTGATCTACGGCCGCCAATACGGCCTGACGGTGGAAAGCGAACTGGGCCGCTACACCCGCGTGACGGTGCATCTGCCCAAGGAGGTATGACCCTATGTATCAAGTTCTGTTGGTGGACGACGAGCCGCTGATCCTGGCGGGCATCAAGTTCATGATCGACTGGCAGAAGAACGGCTGCCAGATCGCCGGGACCGCCGGCAACGGCCAGCAGGCGCTGGAAGCCCTGCGCACGCTGCACCCCGACATCGTCATCTGCGACATCGCCATGCCGGTGCTTTCGGGCATGGACCTGCTGCAGCGCGCCGCCGAAGAATTTCCTGAAGTGGTGTTCATCATGCTGACGAACCACCGGGACTTCCAGCTTGCGCGGGAATCGCTGCGCCACCGCTCGGCGGATTATCTTGTCAAAAGCGACCTGGACGAAGCCGCGCTGGAAGCCAGCCTGAAACGCGCCAAGGAAGAATGCGACAACCGCCGCCGTCTGGCCCGCGCCGAAGCCGCGGCGGACTGCCTGGCCGACAGCCGCCGCGCCCTGCTGGAAAACGCCTTTCTCTCGGTGATCCTGGCGCAGGCGGGCGCGTCCTGCACGGCCGCGGCCGAAGTGCTGCGCGACAACGGCGCGCTGACCGGCTATGCCGCCGCCTACATCCCCATCCGCTTTGACGCGGTGCCGGGCTACGGCGAATTTTCTGAGAGCGAGCGCGCGCGGCTTTTCAACTGGCAGCGCGAACTTTGTGAAAAACTGGCCCGCAACCTGTTCCCCGCCTTTGTGCTGCTGGCCCCCGAAGCCCCGGCCCAGAGCGAGGCGCTCTTTTTGCTGTGCTGGGACCTGCCGCAGGACGGTTGGGAGAAGAAGCTGCGCACCTATGCCGAAAAGCTGGCCACCGCCAGCGCCACCATCACCCAGGCGCAGCCCTGCGTGCTGGGCACCCGCCGCTTTGACGGCGGCGGCGACCTGGACGAATGCCGCACCCAGGTGTTCGCCCTGCGCGACCACTACTACCTGACCGGCGCCGGGACCCGGATGTTCTACGACGAACTGCCCGCCGTCGAGTGGGGGCGGCTGTCGCTGGCGGGCATCGCCGGGCGGCTGGACGCCGAGGTGCAGGCCAAAAACGCCGGGGCCTGTTCGGCGCTGCTGGACCGCGCCATCGAGCGCGTGCGCACGGTGCCCCACCAGAAAAGCCAGGCCCTGTGGCTGTGCGGCGAGATCCGCGGCGTGCTGGCCGCCCGCCTGGGCGAGGATTTCGTCCGGGACTGGCCGCCCATCGAGCGGCTGGCTACCCGCGACCTGGTGCTGCAATGGCTGCAAACGGCCAAAAACGAGCTGACCGAGCAACTGGCCCAGAGCGGGCACAGCCGGTCCCAACTGGTGGAAAAAGCCTGCCGTTATGTGCATGACAACGTGGAAAAGCACATCATGCTGCAGGACGTGGCGGATTACGTCTGCATCTCGCCGGGGTATCTGTCGGGGCTGTTCAAGAAAGAATACAACCAGAACCTGATGGACTATGTGAACGAGGTCAAATGCAAGCGCGCGCAGGAATTGATCCGGGAGGGCCGCCTGCGCATTTACGAGATCAGCTATATGCTGGGGTTCGACAACGCCTACTACTTCACCCGCGTGTTCAAACGCTACACCGGCATGACCCCCACCGAGTACCAGAAGCAGGCCCAGAACGGCGACAAGGCGGACTGACCGCACCGGGGCTTGCCGGGGGAAGCCTGCGGGGACGTTCCCGCGTTCCGCGCGGTCTGAAAAGGCCGCCCGCCGGGGACGCCCCCTTGTTTCTATACAGAAAAGCGGCCGCGCCAAAAGGCGCGGCCGCCTGCGTTCATACCGTTGCCGTGGTGGTAAACCGTAGGGCGGGGTCTTGACCCCGCCGGGCGGTGGCTGCCTTGCCCGCAGGCTTTGGGGCGCGGGACATGGAAGAAAAGGGGCTCGCCGCCCGCAAGGTGTAGGCGGAAGTCCCGCCCCGCGTGGTGTACAGCCTGACCGAGCCGGGCCAAAGCCTGTGACCGTTCCCGGACGCCATGCGGACCCGCGGCGAGGGCTGCCAGGCGCAAAATAGCTGAAAAAACCGGGCTGGGCCCGTTTTTTCTGTTTTTGCGATCCTTCTATTTTATCAGGCGTGCGGCTGTGCTGCGGGGATTCCGGGGCAGGTCCGGCGGGTTCCGGCTCACAGCTTCCGTTCCAGAACCCTGTCGATCTTCCCGGCCAGGGCTGGGGGAAGCTCTTCGCGCCCGGCGGCGCCCGCACATACAAAAACGGCAAGTTCCTTCATGCCCGCCAGCCGGAAAAACTCACGCACGTTGCGGCGTATCATCCGGCTTTGGCCGCACAGCCAGGAAAACGGCGCGGGCGTGTTGCAGGCTGTAAAAAGGATGTACTTTTTGCCCTTCAGCCGTGCTTCCGGCAGGGGCGACGCTTCCCCGATGGCCGTCCCCAGCAGGCGGTCGAACAGGTTTTTTACCACCGCGGGCACATTGGCCCAGTAGACCGGCGCGGCCAGAAAAACGATCTCACATTCTTGCATCAGGCGGGCGACTTCCTGTAAATCGTCCTGCTGTACGCAGCTTCGCGCGGCGATGCAGGTCCGGCACCCCTGGCAGAAACCGATGTTTTTCTCATAAAGATCGACCGTCTTTACGGTATAGCCCTTTGCTTCGGCCCTGCGGACCGCATGGCGCAGCATCGCGGCGGTCATGCCGTTTTTGCGGGGGCTGCCCAACAGGGCAAGGATGGTCTTTTCGCTCATTGGTCGTTCTCCTTTGCGATAGAATGGTACAGCATCTGGAATCCATAGGCCATAAACTCTTTTTTGGACAGTGCCATCGTGCCGGCAATGTAGGCTTCTTTGTTGGCGGCAAGCTGCACAAGGCCGGCCAGCATCCCCCACAGGGCAAAGATCGTCGGCAGGACGGGCAGGTCGCGCCGCAGGTCCCCGTTCTCGATGCCCGCCAGCAAAAATTCTTTCAGCTTTTCGTTGATCTCCTCCCCGACTTGATAGGTCTCTTTCTCTTCGGGAAGGCAGAGGGCGGCTTCCAAGTCGATATTGATTTTTTCCAGCGCCATCTGGAAGTAGAAAGGGAACTCCTCCTGATAAGCCGCCAGACCGCCGCAGATCAGGTCATAGCGTTCCTTCGTCGATACCGGCTGCACCAGTGCCGACGCAATGCAGTCGTACAGCTTTTTCATGCTGTCCAACACCAGCAGGCCGATGATCTCGTCCTTGTTTTCGAAGTAGACGTACAGGGTAGCCTTGCTGTAACCGGCGGCTTTGGCTATATCGTCCATCGAGGTCGCCGCGATCCCTTTTTGCAGAAACAAAACGGATGCGGCCGAAGCGATATGTTCCCGGTGTGTGCTTTTCGGTTCCTTTTTTCTGCGTCCCATGGGGTCCTCCGTGTACGGTAAAGAAATAATTAAACTTACAGTTCAATTATATTGCGCCGGGATGACGCTGTCAACCCCCTGCCGCAAATAGAAGCCGCCACTCCAAACAGCGAAGGGGGACGCCCGCAGAAAGCGGACGTCCCACTGTTTCTATTTGCGCGTAAAAGTCCCCGCGCACGGGCTGCTGCGCCGGTACAGCAAACAGGCGGCACCCTGCAATCGGCTGGCGGTTCTGCCGCTTTATTTTGAAAGTGTTGCATCGAACGAAAGTTTATTCGGAATAGCAGGCTGCCGTCTGACAAATTCTTGTGTGTTACTTTATGGCACATGAGCATTAAAAAAGGGAGGGAAGCGCACTGCTTCCCTCCCTTTTTGCGCCTGTTTGCCAGCCGTTAGGTGGATCCGTTTCTGCGACTCCCCCTATCGGTGTTCACCGAAAGGCGCGGCCGCCTGCGTTTATGTTGCCGTGGGGGTAAACCGTAGGGCGGGGTCTCGACCCCGCCGTGGGGTGGCTGCCTTGCCCGAAGGGTTACAGGTCATGGGAAACACCCACGGGCGGCGTACACGCCGCCCCTGCGTCTAACGGGGAACCGGGCGGTTTTGTGGGAACGCCGTGCCTGCCGGAACGCTCCTGCGGCGGGGTCAAGACCCCGCCCTACGAACCAAGGTGAACGGCAGGTTTTATTATACACACTTCGGCAGGACGTAGGGGGAGCCCGAAACGGACCGGGGAGGGGGCGTCTGCCGGGCGGTCGCTGCGGCGGGGTCAAGACCCCGCCCTACTTTACCATTCGAATGTGAAGCCAAAAGTTGCACTCTATTGACTCCAAATATTTTGTCCCCTATAATATTCAATATACCAAAGCATTAAGCCAGAAGAATGGCCATCTCGATCATATTAATGAAGAAGTGATTATTATGAAACCTTATCAGGGCGTTTTGGCTGTGATAATTTATTTACTATCACAAATCTTGATATATTGTTATATCTCGGAAGATTACTACACTATAATTACTGGACTAATAGCATTGATCGTGTTTGCATTTTTGCTGCACAAGAAGAAAATGTTACATATTAGCCGCAAAGATTTTATGATGCCCAAGGTGCTTTTTTGTTTGGGAATTGGTTTTGGCTTATCTCTTATTTCCAAAGTAGCAATCCTCATCGGCGTTTGGAGTGGGCAGCCAATCCCTGAAGCAAGTTTACCCAATCTATCCCTTCGGATTATAACAAGTGTAGTTCTACTCCCTGTTGTGGAAGAACTCTTATTCCGGGGGATATTATTTAACTCCCTTAGCAATTCCATCCCCTATAAAAAAGCAATACTATTCTCAGCAATTATTTTTATGCTGGTGCATGATATTGTTTCCTGGCCATCGGCTTTTCTGTGTGGAGTATTACTGGCTTGGATATATTGGAGTACAAATACCCTTGCGACCGTAATGATCATTCATTGCACCGTCAATCTCGGATCCTTGTTATCCATACCGTTATATATGCTATTGACAGCAGACAAATTGTGGGGAACAATTATATGCTTACTGGCAGTATTAATCGGAATCGTTATCACGTATATTTCAACAAAGTTGCTACTCACAAAAAACGATGTACTGCCGAGTTGATAGCATGAAAAGTATTTGAATACAGAATTAAAAAGGGAGGGAAGCGCACTGCTTCCCTCCCTTTTTGCGCCTGTTTGCCAGCCGTTAGGTGGATCCGCTTCTGCTGCGCCCCGATCGGTGTTCACCGAAAGGCGCGGCATCTGCGTTCATGCCGTCGTGGGGGTAAACAGTTCGTCCACCGTGACCTGCAGTTCCCGCGCCAGGCTGAACGCCAGCACCAGCGTGGGGTCGTACTTGTTGTTTTCGATGGCGTTGACCGTCTGGCGGGAAACGCCGCACCGTTTCGCCAGTTCCTCCTGCGACAGGCCCAGCTGCTTCCGCCTTTCCCGGATGATGTTTTCCATATCAGCCCCCGTGCTTCCGTTTATAATACAGGAGCGCCACGAAATAGAGGGTGGAGATCACCGCCAGGTGGGTATGGGGGTTGATGCCCTCATACTGGCCCGTCACGGTGTTTTCCACGACCCGCAGGATCGTGCTGCCCGCGACCGCCAGCATCGTCCAGGCGCTGGCCTTCCACACAATGACCTGATTGCGTTCATCGCCCGGCCGCAAAAGCGACACCAGCATGAAAATGTCCAACGCGGGGAACACAAGAAAAATGATCACTCCAAAAATGACTGCGCCAATCGACATACCTGCCACGCTCCTTTCCATCGTCCATATATTCCAGCCATTAAATGTCAAATCCTTTTGACATTTTCAGTATAGCAGAGCCGCAGCGAAATGTCAAGAGTTTTTGACATTTTGGAGCAGTCCCTTTCCGGGCAGTGGCAGGCAATACAAAACGTATTCTTTTTTCATATATTCCTGTTTGTCAAAAACGTGCCCGTTCCGGGCAGACAAAAACGGCGGCTTTTTCCAAGCCGCCGTTTCTTATTCTTTTTCCAGTGCAAAGTGGTCCTGCCGTTCGTCGCAGCGCACGGTCACTTTATAGCCGTCCTCGCAGGGCAGCAGGACGCCCTGCGAACAGGCTCCGTCCGCCGTGTTCAGCAGCGCCGCAGCGGCGGCGCGCAGGCACCGTTCATCTTGACCGCCCGCCGGTGCGGCTGGATTTGCTATCTTCCCGATAAATGGGACTTTATTATTCTTTGCTGTCCATCCACATTAAAATTTTCTTGCATTTAGGGCAGTAATATGCAGGTTTTTCAAGGACAGAAGTTGCCACACTGATCGTTTTTCGGGTAAAACTTTTTAGTCCGGTTTTTTTCTTTTCTTCCTCAGAAGTAAACTCGTACCAATGTCCGCCACCCAGTCCAATTCCTTCAACCGTTCCGGGTTCCATTTCCATTCCACAATCTAAACATTTCATACCTTGCGCTCCTTTCCTTGTTTAATGAATATTTTTCGTTCAGCAGAGGACCGCCAAACCAAGCCGCCGTTTCTTATTCTTTTTCCAGTGCAAAGTGGTCCTGCCGTTCGCCGCAGCGCACGGTCACTTCATAGCCGTCCTTGCAGGGCAGCAGGACGCCCTGCGAATAGGCGCCGTCCGCCGTATTCAGCAGCGACACCCACACCGGCGCGTCCAGCGCCGCAGCGGCGGCGATATATGTTTCGTCCCCATTGGCGATCTCGTACTGGACGGTGTCGCTTTCCGGCTGGCCGTCCCCGATAAACGCGCCGGTGACTTCGGTGACATAGACCGTTTCCGCTTCGCGCAGCACATGGATCTCGTCGGCCGTCTTTTCGATCATTGCCTGATACCCGCGCGCCGGGTATTCCTGCTGCAACTGTTCAAACTGCGCCAAGTCCGCCTGCTTTTGCTGCACCTGGAATGCCTGTTCCTCCTCTGTCAGCGCCCGGACCCGGCACTGGACGGAAAAGAACGCCCCCTGCCCCGCATAGCCATAGGGGACCGCTTGCAGGTCCGCTGCGTCCGGCGCATAGTCCGGGTCCGGGTAGACGCCCACGACCGCCTGCGCCTGTTCCCCGGTGGCCTGCGGGCCGCCCGCCGCCGTGCCGCAGGCGGAAAGCACCGCGCCCATACCGCAAAGGACCGCCAACCCGCGCCGCCACTTCATTTTTTTGCCGCCTTCCTGTACTTTTTATCCAGTATAGCACACCTGTCAACCCGCCGGGCAGACGAACCGGGGACGGGCCAAGCGCCCGTCCCCGGTTTTGTCCGTGTATTGCCGCAAAGGCCGCGTTACCAGGCCAGGCAAAGCCCCCGCGTGCAGCCGCCGGTGAACACCAGCAGCTTGCCGTAGCCCGTGCAGCCGCCCGCTTCCAGCAGGTCCACCTCGCTGATGACCTCGCCGTGGCAAGCCAGGACCACGCTTTCGCGCCCGTCCTTGACGATGCGCACGGCCTGCGCCATGGCGGCGGGCAGCGTATCGCCCCGGCGCACGCGCCGCACCGGCAGCAGTTCCGCCGTGACCGGGCGGGGCTGGCTGCCCCTGTCCATCGAAAGCACCGTCACGAACCAGTTGAACCCATCGGTCCGGCGGCGGCAGGTCAGCACGCCGTCGGTCTCCAGCCGGTTGTATTCCGGGGAAAACGGCTGGCGGCTCCATTCCTGTTCCAGCCCATCGCCCAGGCAGAGCAGCCGGGCGGCGGCCCCGCGGCCCTGCCACAATGCGCCGCCGTCGGCGGGCGTGACGGTCCCGGCCCCCAGGTGGAAGTTCTGTTCAAACAGGTGGCCGCTGGCGGCGTAGAGCTGGTCGAAGATCACCACAAGGCCCTGTTCCTTCAAAAAGACCACCTTGCGGCCCGCCACCGCGCCCCGGTCCAGATAGCCCAGGTGCAGGCCCGATACATAGTCGGCCACGGGCGTGAAGCGGTATTCGCCTTTCAGGGGCACGGCCAGGCGGCTGTAGCCCCAACTGTCCACGCAGGCGCTGAAGTCCTGCCCGTCCACCCGCGTGGTGTTGTGGGCGGCGGGCAGCTTGAGGCGGCGGCGAATCTCGGAGTCCACATAGGTATAGCGGCCCGCGTCGATGAGCACGTCCTCCCCGGCGATGCCCGCGTCCAGGTGCAGCAGGTCGGCGTGGCCGTGGCCGGAACCCAGGCAGCCGCAGTGCATGTGCGCCCAGGCGCCGTCGGCCCCGCGCAGCATATAGTTGCCGCTGTCCGGCAGGGCGGCGGAACCCAGCGCGGCCGGGTCCGGCGTGAGCGCGGCGTAGCGGGCGGCGGCTTCGGGGCCGAAGTCCCAGAGGTTTTCCGGCAGAAGGTCCGGCCCCGCGGCGGCCCGCAGCGCGCCGTCGCCAAAGACCAGCGCACCGGCGGCCAGCAGGTCGCGGGCGTCCATATCGTCGGAATCCGACTGCATGGGCAGGCGGCCGTCGGGCTTGACCCAGGCGGCCAGCGCCGTACACATACGGTGTACGGCGTCGCAGAAAGTATCGGGCAGCGGCACGCCGGACTGCCGGGCCACATGGACCACGTCCAGGGCGTTGTGCAGCACCTCGCAGTGGTACATGGGGCTTTGCTCCCACTGGCTGCCGTCCCCGAATACCGAGTGATGCAGGTTTTCGTCCAGGCGGTCCACCGCCAGCCGCCGCCAGTCCTCCCGGTCAAAGTACACGCCCAGCAGGAACAGCCCGTGGTCCTGCAGCACGCCCCAGTTGGACAGGCGGTGGAAGTCGTTGCTGGCCACGGCCAGGTAGTCCCCGTGCTGCCGCAGGCTGGCTTCGATCTTTTGGCGCAGGGCGGCGTCCGGCACGCCGCTGCCCGCCAGCAGTTCCAGCGCGCGCAGCCAGTTTTCGCACCGCAGGCCCGCTTCCAGGCTGCGCCAGGTATCCTTTTTGCTCTCTTCGGTCAGGGGCACCCGGTCGATCCAGTCCGCGATCAGGCGGGCATAGTGCTGCGCATAGTGTTCATCGCCGGTCAGCCGCCACGCCTTGGCCAGATTCACAAAGCTGGTATGCCGGTTCATGGCGTAGAGCCATTCGGGGTCCCCCGCCGGGATGCAGGCCCAGTCGATGTCCTGTTCCCGCGGGCCGAACTGCACCGGCTCGTGGGTGCGCTCCATCTCCCAATGGTCGCGGAACAAGAAACGGTGGGCGCACACGTCGTCGGCAATGGCGCAGGCCAGACGCGCGGCTTCGGGGTATTGCTGCCGCAGGGCCGCCGCGGCGGCGGCCGGGTCGGCGCACCAGAAGTTTTGGTTCATCGTATTTGCCACTCCTCATTTTTTCAAATCCGTCGCCGCCGGCGGACACTGCGCCCGCAGGCGCGTTTCGGAGGCCAACCGGGCCAACGGCCCGGCTCTTAGGCCGGAGATTGTGCCGACGGCGGCGACACAACCAGGGAAATTTACCCCAAAATTGTGTGCGAGGCGCGAGCGCCGAGTGCGCGGTTTTGGGGTAAATTTTGTCGAAGAGGAATCCAAAGGGGGCTGCGGAGCCGAGCGCCGCCTGCGGCGGATGCAGCGAGGCGGAACAGGGGCAGCGGTCGCAGAGTGCAAGCGCCGCACCAAGGCGCGCCGCGCGATGCGGGCACCGCAACCCGTTAAACGCGAGCGTCAGGCTTCGCCGGTCTCCGGCCTAAGTGCCGCCGCTTACGCGGCGGTTGGCCTTCGACACGGCACTGCGGTGCCAGTCCGCGACTGTTTCCCTCTTTGAGGTCGCTTACCAGTAAGGATGCCAGTGGGTGCAAAGGCGGGTCAGCAGCTCCATATAGAAGTAATCGCCCCAGGTGTTGCACTCGTCCACGCCCCGGTCCTGCGGGATGGGGTTATAGGGGGAATTCTTGGCATAGACGCCGTGGAGCAGCAGCCCGTTGGAGATTGCCGGGTCGGTGACGGCGCAGGTGTCCACCAGCGCGGCGGCCAGACGGCGGGCTTCGGCGGTGTAGCGGGCGGCTTCCTCCGCGGGCAGATGGGGCGCCATCTCCAGCATGCCGCAGGCCGCAATGGCCGCGGCCGAGGAGTCCCGCGGCTCGTCGCCGGAGGTAAACTCCAGGTCCCAGTAGGGCACGCCGTCGGCGGGCAGGTGCGCCAGGAAGTAGTCGGTCACATCCCGGAACAGCCCGATGCAGGCCGAATCGCCGGTGTAGCGGTAGGCCAGCGCCATGCCGTAGACGCCCCACGCCTGGCCGCGCGCCCAGGCGGAACCATCCCGGTAGCCCTGGCGGGTGGCGCCGCGCAGGGGCGCGCCGGTCTCGGGGTCAAAGAAGAAGGTGTGGTAGGTGGAGTGGTCGGGCCGCACCAGGTTCTGCACGCTGGTCCGGGTGTGGGCCAGGGCGATGGCGCGGTAGTGCGGGTCGCCGGTGGTCTCGCTGGCCCAGTAGAGCAGCGGCAGGTTTAGCAGGCAGTCGATGATCAGGCGGTAGTTGTCCTTGGCGTTGTTGGGGCCCCACGCCTGGATGAACTGCCCTTTTTCCCGGAAGCGGGTGCAGAGCTGGTCCGCGGCCAGCAGGGCGGCCTTGCGGCCGGTCTCGCTGCCGGTCAGCTTGCAGGCCGCCACGCAGGACGGCGTGTACAGAAAGCCCATGTCGTGGTGGTCCACGTCGATCTTGCGTTGGATGCGGTCGAGGAAGCTGTCCACCTGGCGCAGCGCCGCCGTTTTGAAGGCGTCCTCGCGGGTGTGTTCCCACGCCAGCCAGTATTCGCCGGTGCAGAAGCCCGTGGTCCATTCCACGTTATCGCTGGGCTGGTAGAAGTTGTGCTCGCTGTTGGAGCTTTGGAACTGGTCGGTAAACTGCGGCAGGTTGCCGCGCAGGATGCCGCAGGCCGCGTCCAGGGCGGCGCGGGCGGCTTCGTTGGTGAGTTCTTGCATGGGAAGTCCTCCTAAGTAGATAAAGTCAGGGGGGGGCGGGTGTTACGGTCCGCAGCGGATATGGCAGGACAGGGGCGAGCTTTTTGCCGCCCCCGTCCTGCCAACGACGCGTTGCTTTTTAACGAACCCCTAAGGCTGCTGCGCAGCCCCTGAGGGCGCGCCTTTGACGGGTCGTAGAGAAAAAGCCTCCCCTTGTAGGGGAGGTGTCTGCCGAAGGCAGACGGAAGGGTGGGAACTTTCCGGGTAACCATCACATCGCCTTTTAGCGAACCCCTCAGGCTGCGCCCTACAGGCGCAGCTCTGGCCGGGTTGCGGCAACGCATCATGCGGCGCGCCTTGGAGCGGCGCTTGCATTCTGCGGCCGCTGCCCCTGCTCCGTCTCGCTGTATCCGCCGCAGGCGGCGCTCGACTCCGCAGCCCCTAAAGGGGAGCCTTTGGGTGAGTGGCAGCGTGAAAAGTCGCAAGCACCGCCAGTGCGCGCGTGTTTCCCTCTTTGCAGCATAGCCGCCTCAGCCTTTCATGCCGCTGGTGGCGATGCCCTGCACGAAGTAGCGCTGGCAGAACAGGTACAGCACAAAGACGGGGATCAGGCTGATGACGCTGGCGGCCATGATGAGCTGCCAGTCGCTGGAATACTGGCCCTGGAACATGCGGATGCCCAGCGGGATGGTCTTGTTGGCCTCGCTGTTGAAGTAGATCATGGGGCCCATGAAGTCGTTCCAGGTGGTGACGAAGCTGAGGATGGCCAGCGACGCCAGCGAAGGCTTGGCCAGCGGCAGCACGATGCGGAAGTAGGTGCCGTACTCCGACAGGCCGTCGATGCGGGCGGCTTCCAGCAGGTCGTTGGGGATGCTCTGGAAGAACTGCCGCAGCAGGAACACGCCGAAGGCCGCGAACGCCTGCATGAGAATGTAGCCCAGGTGGGTATCGACCAGGCCCAGCTTCTGCATCATGGAGTACTGGGGCAGCATGTAGCTCTGCCAGGGGATGGCGATGGTGGCCACGTAGCAGAGGAACAGGGTGTCGCGGCCGCGGAACTTGCATTTGGTGAAGCCGTACGCCGCAAAAGAACAGGTGAACAGCTGGATCAGCGTGATGATGACCGTCAGCTTGGCGCTGTTGAAGGTGAACAGGCCGAAGGGGATCTTCTGCCAGATGGTGAGGTAGTTCTCCCAGTGGAAGGTCTCGGGGATCCAGCGGATGGGTACGGTAAAGACCTCGGTGCTGAGCTTGAAGGAGGAGGACAGCATCCACAGCAGGGGCAGCAGCGTGACGGCGGTGATGAGGATCAGCACCACATAGAGCACCGCGCCGCTGAGAGGGTTTTTCTTCTTTTCGATCATGGAAGTTCCCTCCTTACATAAAGTCGTTGAACTTTCTCTCCACACGGAACTGGAGCAGCGTGACGGCGGCTACGATGAGGAAAAGCACCATGGCCGCGGCGGACGCGCCGCCGTAGTTCCAGGAGATGAAGGATTCGTTGTAGATGTACTGGCTGAGCATGGTGGTGGAGGTGCCGGGGCCGCCTTCGGTCAGCGTGAAGATCAGGTCGAAGGTCTTGAAACTGTTGATGACCAGCATCATCAGCACGTAGAAGTGGCTGGGGGTCAGCATGGGCAGCGTGATGGACTTGAACTGCTGCCACTTGGTGGCGCCGTCGATGCTGGCGGCTTCATACAGGCTGTAGGGGATGTCCTGCAGGGCGGCCAGGTAGATGATCATGAAATAGCCCATGTTCTTCCACACCTGCACGATGATGCAGGCCGCCAGCGCCCAGTCGGTGGAAGCCAGCCAGCCGGGCAGCATGCTGTCGGGCAGGAACAGGCCCAGGAACTCATTGATGGGGCCGCCGTCCTTCATGAACATGGCCTTGAACACCGCGGCCACCGCCACGATGGAGGCGACGTAGGGGAAGAAGATGGCGGCGCGGAAGAAGTTGACGCCCTTGAGCTTGTTGTTCAGCAAAATGGCCAGCGCCAGGGCCAGCACCATGCTGAAAGCGACGGTGAAGATACTGAAGATCACGGTCTGCACCAGGGCGGCGCGGAACACGCGGTCATCGAAAATATTGAGGAAATTTTCAATGCCGACGAATTTCATCTCGGTAAAGCCGTCCCACTCCATAAAACTCAGGACGAAGGAGAAGGCCACCGGGATCAGGACGAAGCAGAAGAAGCCGATGAAGTTCGGCAGGATAAAAGTCATGCCCACCAGCGTGTTGCGGGTGTTGAGCGACATGCCGGACCGTTTGGCTGCGGTCCCGGTTGCAGTGCGGGGCATGTGGGTCCCTCCTCTCGGAAAACATTGTTGCCGGTCTGCATTGCTGCACGTACTGCAAAAGAAGAGGGGGCGGGCGCGCCGCGCCCGCCCCCGGGTGTTCTGTTCAGGCAGAGGGAAGTGCCGCTTATTCTTCCACGATCTCGGCGGCGCGCTCAGCCATTTCGGCCAGGCCCTCGTCCACGCTCAGTTCGCCCAGCATGATCAGGCCGTGCTCTTCGCCCAGCATCTGGTTGACCTCGCTGACCTTGTCGGCGACGGGGCGGTCCAGCGCAATGTTCTTGACGGCCAGCGCTTCGGCAGCGCCCTCGGGCATGCCTTCCACAGCGCCGATGGTGGAGAGGATCTCATCGTTGGAGCGGCCGGGGATCTGGGCGTTCGCCGCGTAGATCTGGGCGCCTTCCTCGCCGGTGATGAAGCTGACCAGCTTCCAGGCAGCGTCCTGCTTGTCGGAAGCGGCGTTGATGGCGATGGGGGTGGTGGAGCCGACGGTCCAGCCGGCTTCGACGCCTTCGGGGTGCGGCAGGGTGGCGATGCCCCAGTTGACGGAGCTCTCACCGTTCGCGATGCTCTGCATCAGCGTGGACATGTAGTAGGTGCCGATGGGCAGCATGCCGACGGTGCCCTGGGAGAAGGGGCCGGAGTAGTGGATGTTGCCGGTCTTGAGGGTGCCGTAGTCCTGGATGGAACCGGCGTCCTGCATGCGCAGGGCCATCTCGTAGTAGGGCTTGAAGAACTCATAGCCGGTCTGGTAGTCCATGATGGTGTGCTGGCCGTCCTGGACGCCCCAGCTCTCGACGCAGGCCTGCCAGGTGTGCAGGTAGGCGCCGTAGGTCTTGTTGGCGCCTTCGCCGGAGGTCAGCTGGCCCGCGATCTCTTCAAAGTCGGCCCAGGTCCAGTCGTTGGAGGGGTAGGCCACGCCAGCGGCGTCAAAGACGTCCTTGTTGTAGAACATGATGTAGTAGTCGGTGCGGGCGGGCATGGCGTACTGCTTGCCGTCCACGCTGAAGTTCTCGGCCAGGCCGTTGAAGTCGGCCAGGTCGATGCCGTCGGCCTCGATGTAAGAGGTCAGGTCGGCCAGCTGGCCCTTCTGCGCCAGACCCATCATGGTGTCGGCGTCCTTGATGTAGAAGGCGTCCACGTCGCTGCCGCCGTTGAGCATGACGCTGAGCTTGGTGGTGTAGTCGGCGGAGGGCACGTCGATGATCTCGACCTTGATGTCGGGGTTGGCGGCCTCAAATTCCTCCACCAGCTGGGTCACGGCGGGCTGGGTGCTGGTATCCCAGTTGGCCAGCTTGATGGTGACCTGCTCGCCGGTGGCGGCGGCTTCCTCGGAGGTGGCGCCGGAGGCGGTGGAATCCGCCGCAGCAGAGGACGAAGCGGTGCTGCCGCAGCCGGCCAGCAGGGTGCCCGTCATGGCCAGGGCCAGCAGCATGGATGTTGCTTTCTTCATGATGGTTCTCCTTTTCCTCATAACCGGGGCGGACCGCGCCGCCCTTCTTTGTGTTTATTATAGCGCGGCGTCCCCCGCCACGGAATTTGTGATTTTGGAAAGTTTTTGTACTTTTTTCACATTTTGGCCCCTCCCCGGCTTTTTGACTAATACTATTTTACACAAGCGTACTTTTTTCATATCGTTTGAACAGGGAGCGTTCGCAATGCTTTTGACAAAGGTGTTCCCGCAACGCAAAAAGCAGCCGTGCGGCGCAATCTGCGCCGCACGGCTGCTTTTACTTTGCTATTGTGGCTGCGGGGGCAGGGCGCGGGTGCGCCGTGCCGCTTACAGCAGGCCCATCTCCTGGGCGATGGCCAGGTTGGTCTCCAGGACGTTG